>Ga0308170_10000164_pt1 | contig 122163 bp, 110 predicted proteins | sample PhyBR2_2_FD_202136 | JGI IMG/M metagenome (GOLD analysis project Ga0308170, IMG submission 202136) | Phyllosphere microbial communities from UC Gill Tract Community Farm, Albany, California, United States - DLSLSB.R2 | ecosystem: Host-associated > Plants > Phyllosphere > Unclassified | place... | reverse complement strand
TGCCCGCGAAGGCGTCAGCACAGACAGTCACTTTGCGTCGGGTGTACCGGCCTCTTCGCGGGCAAGCGCGCTCCTACAGACGGTCCCGGCAACGCCTGAAACCTGCGGCGCAGGCATGGTCGGTAGAGGCAGGTTTGCTGCGGGCTACGTTCGGGCGAAGGGGTCAGCGCCTATGACGCTGGTATCCTCGCCTAACGATTGTGACCGTGCAGTTTGGTCATCAGTTGCGCCTCGGCCTGGGTCAGGCCGCAGGACTGGGTGAGTTCGTCGATGCTGGCGCCCATGCCGACCAGGCGCGCGGCCTGGGCGAAGGACAGCGTCGACGGATCGCGCTGTTCCAGCGCGGTGATCTTGTCGGGCAGCAACGCGACGAGGGAGCGCAGCTCGTGCAGTTCCTCGCCCATTCTCACCGTGCCGCTCTGGTAATTCTCCAGGCGCCGGGCCAGATCGCGGATGCGCTGATCACGCAGCGAATCCGCCTCAAGCTGCTGCGTCGCCAGCGTGCGCAAACGCTTGGTGTGGGCCATGAACATCGCAACGCTCGCGACCCACAACACCGCCAGGAAAATAACCGCTACATCAAAAATCAATCAGATGCTCTCCAGCTCGGACCACTCTTCCTCGGACATCATCTTGTCCAGTTCGACGAGGATCAGCAGTTCGCCGTTCTTGTTGCAGACGCCCTGGATGAACTTGGCGGACTCGTCGTTGCCGACGTTCGGCGCAGTTTCCACTTCCGACTGACGCAGATAAACCACTTCAGCCACGCTGTCGACCAGGATCCCGACCACTTGCTTGTCGGCCTCGATGATCACGATACGCGTGTTGTCGCTGACTTCAACCGGCGGCAGACCAAAGCGCTGACGGGTGTCGATCACAGTGACCACGTTACCGCGCAGGTTGATGATGCCCAGCACGTAGCTTGGCGCGCCCGGGACCGGAGCGATCTCGGTGTAGCGCAGCACTTCCTGAACCTGCATCACGTTGATGCCATACGACTCGTTGTCCAGGCGGAAGGTGACCCATTGCAGAATCGGATCTTCGGAACCCTGTGCTGACGACTTCTTCATACCCCTAACCCCTTGCGTGTTGTGCGGTGCGGACGGCGTTTCGTACGCCGACCTGTGTTGATCTGATGATGGTTATTTGATTGCTTTCATCTGCTTGACCGCGCCACTGGCTATCAGCTCGGCCAATTCGGAAACGTCCAGCAGCGCACACATGTGCTCGATCACCGTCCCGGCAAGCCAGGGCCGCTGACCACGATGGGAGCGCCATTTGATTTCATTGGGGTCCAGGCGCAACGAACGGCTGACTTGATGCACCGCCAGCCCCCATTCGTAGCCCTGAACCGAGATCACGTATTGCAGCCCCTGACGGAAATCGTCGCGATAACGGTCCGGCATGATCCAGCGCGCGGTGTCCAGCACCTTCAGGTTGCCGGCCTGGCTGGGCAGGATCCCGAGAAACCAGTCCGGTTGACCGAACAGCGGCGTCAGGTCGTGACCCGCCAGCGGATAAATCGAGCCCAGGCACACCAGCGGCACCGCGAGGGTCAGACCCGCCACGTCGAAAAGCAGGCACTCGAACGGCTCGGCGGCCCAGGCCGGGCGCTCGTCGCTGGCGGGCGGAGAGACCGGGGGCTGCTGCGCAGACACATGCACGTCAACAATCGGCTCGACCAGCGCCACCTGCGGCGCTTCAACTGCCGGCTCAGGCGTCGGCTCAAGCATGGCAGGCGCAATAACCGGGGGCAGGATCACCGGCGGCAAGGCCACCGGACGCTCCATGACCCGGGCAGCAGGCGGCTCAACTGGCGCGGTATAGGCCAGCGAGACGGGCGCAGGGCGCGTCAGCGGCACAGGCGATGGCAGCGCGGCAGCAACAGCCGCCGCAACCGCAGAACGCATGCGCGCATCATGGGCCTGCTCTTCGAGCACGGCCGCTTGGAACTCATCAATGTGCTCGACGACTTCCAGTTCCTCGGTCGCGTCTTGCAGCAACGCGTCCAGGTAGTTCTGGAGTGCCAGTTGTGGTCGTGAAGCGATGTCCAGGGGGCGGTTCATACGGGAGCCCGAAAAGTAGTGAAGCGATTGCCGCCTGAAACAGATATCGGCTGCATAGCCGATGGACTTGAGCGTGCAGGCGCGCCGCTCGACAAATAATGATGACCGGCCATTCAGGCCACCTGCCCGACAAGCTGCTCGGTGAGCATGTGCTTGAGCAAGGCGCGGTATGCCAGCACTCCGCGGCTTTTGCCATCGAACTGCGAAGGCGTCAGCCCGGCGCGGCTGGCATCGCGCAGGCGCGTGTCCACCGGAATGAAGGCATTCCAGACGTGCTCGGGGTAGCTGTCGCGAAGCAACTTGAGGGTGCTCATCGACGCCTGGGTGCGGCGGTCGAACAGCGTCGGGACGATGGTGTACGGCAGCGGCACCTTGCGCGAGCGGTTGATCATCGCCAGGGTGTTGACCATGCGTTCAAGGCCCTTCACCGCCAGGAACTCGGTCTGCACCGGGATTGCCAGCTGCTGGCTTGCGGCCAGAGCGTTGACCATCAACACGCCAAGCAGCGGCGGGCTGTCGATGATCGCGTAATCGAAGTCCTGCCACAGCTGCGCCAGGGTCTTGGCCATCACCAGCCCGAGCCCGCTCTGCCCTGGCGACTGACGCTCAAGGGTGGCAAGGGCGGTGCTGGACGGCAGCAACGAGATGCGTTTGTCGCTGGTCGGCAGCAGCAGCTGGCCCGGCAGCCCGTTGGGGACCAGGCCCTTGTTCAGGAACAGATCGAACGTGCTGTGTTCAAGCGCATCGGGGTTATGCCCGAAGTAGCTGGTCATCGAGCCATGGGGATCGAGGTCCACAACGACCACGCGCTTGCCCGCCTCTGCCAGCAATCCGGCGAGGGCGATGGAGGTGGTGGTCTTGCCGACCCCGCCTTTCTGATTGGCTACTGCCCAGACTCTCATGTACGCGTTTCCCCCCGACTGAAGCAGCGACCGGGTTTAAGGGGCAGATGACGAAGATTTGACGCCTTGCGGCGGTGTGGTCGGGACCGGTGCAGTTTGTGTGCCAGCACGGCGCAGCGCCGCGTCGGGTTTTGCATTGGCGGTGGTGCCCGAGCCGGTCAGGCTGCGGCGTACGTCGAGATTGCGAGAAATCACCAGCACCACGCGACGGTTGCGCGCGCGGCCATCGGCGGTGGCATTGGAGGTCAGCGGCTGAAATTCGCCGTAACCGACGGAGGCCAGGCGTGCCGGATTGATCCCGTCCATCGCCAGCATTCGGACGATGCTCGACGAACGCGCCGACGACAGCTCCCAGTTGCTCGGGAACTGCCCGGTGTTGATCGGCTGGTTGTCGGTGAAGCCCTCGACGTGCACCGGGTTGTCGAACGGCTTGATGATTTTGGCGACTTTGTCGATCAGGTCGAACGCCTGATTGCTCGGCATTGCGTCGCCGCTGCCAAACAACAGGCTGGAATTGAGCTCGATCTCGATCCACAGTTCGTTGCCGCGCACGGTCATCTGCTTGGAGGCGATCAGGTCACCAAACGCGGCGTTGACGTCGTCGGCAATTGACTTGAGCGGGTCCTGGGCGCCCTGCCCCAGCGCCGCATCGGTTTGCTCGCTGTCCTGCACCAACGGGTCGGCCGGGCGTACGGTTTGCGGTTTCTGCTCGCCGATGGGGATCGGTCTGACGCTGCGCTCGGGTTCGTTGAACACCCCGACCAGCGCCTCGGACAGCACCTTGTACTTGCCTTCGTTGAGCGAAGAGATGGAATACATGACCACGAAAAAGGCGAACAGCAAGGTGATGAAGTCCGCGTAGGACACCAGCCAGCGTTCGTGATTTTCATGCTCTTCGTGGCGACGTCGGCGGGCCATCAGTCCATCACTCCATAAAGCCTTGCAGCTTCAGTTCGATAGAACGCGGGTTTTCACCTTCGGCGATCGACAGCAACCCTTCCAGAAGCATTTCACGGTAGCGCGACTGGCGCATCGCTACGGCCTTGAGCTTGTTCGCCACCGGCAGCAGAAACAGGTTGGCGGACGCGACGCCATAAATGGTCGCGATGAACGCAACGGCAATACCGCTGCCCAATTGGGCGGGATCAGCCAGATTGCCCATCACGTGGATCAGGCCCATGACCGCGCCGATGATCCCGATGGTGGGGGCATAGCCGCCCATGCTTTCGTAGACCTTCGCCGCCTGAATGTCGCGGCTTTCCTGGGTCAGGAAATCCACCTCGAGGATGCCGCGAATGGCCGCAGGCTCAGCCCCGTCGACCAGCAGCTGCAGGCCCTTTCGCGAATAGGCATCGGGCTCGGAGTCGGCCACGGCTTCAAGGCCCAGCAAACCTTCCTTGCGGGCGGTCAGGCTCCAGGACACGACACGATCAATCCCGCCGGCCAGGTCGATGCGTGGCGGAAACAGAATCCAGATGAAGATCTGCATCGCGCGCTTGAACGCACTCATGGGCGTTTGCAGCAGGCAGGCCGCCAGCGTGCCGCCGAGCACGATCAACGCGGCCGGGCCGTTGAGCAATGCGCCTAAGTGCCCGCCTTCGAGGAAGTTGCCACCAATGATCGCGACGAACGCGAGAATGATCCCTATGAGCGTCAAGACATCCATCAGCTGCAGGCCTCCACCAGATGGCGACCGATGTCATCAAGGCTGTAAACGGCGTCGGCCAGTTCGGCTTTGACGATCGCCATCGGCATGCCGTAGATCACGCAACTGGCCTCGTCCTGCGCCCAGATCTGGCTGCCGCTCTGCTTTAGCAGGCGCGCGCCTTCACGGCCATCGGCGCCCATCCCGGTCAGGACGACCGCCAGTACTTTGTCGTTGTAGGACTTGGCTGCGGAGCCAAAGGTAATGTCCACACACGGCTTGTAGTTCAGGCGCTCATCGCCTGGCAGGATTTTCACCGCGCCGCGACCGTCGATCATCATCTGCTTGCCGCCGGGGGCCAGCAGCGCCAGCCCGGGGCGCAACATGTCGCCATCTTCGGCTTCTTTCACGCTGATGCGGCAGAGTTTGTCGAGGCGCTCGGCAAAAGCTTTGGTGAACGCGGCCGGCATGTGCTGGATGAGCACGATGGGCGCCGGGAAATTGGCCGGCAATTGAGTCAACACCCGCTGCAAGGCCACCGGGCCACCGGTGGACGTGCCAATCGCTACCAGTTTGTAGGCCTTGCGCTTGGGCGCCGGGGAATGTGCTACGTGCGGATGAGCCGTCGAGGCTGATGAATGTCCCGCATGCGCGTGAGCCGCCGGCAGCGCTGAACGTGCAGGTGCAGCGGCAGGCGCCGGACGCGACGGGGTTTGCGCAGCGGACGATGCACGCGGCGAAACCGCTGCGGCAGCAGGCGTTGGCGCAGGCGTCGAATTGCTGCCGTAGCCGCTGAAGCGGCGATTGCTGCGAGAGATGCTGTGCACTTTCTCACAGAGCATCTGCTTGACCTTCTCGGGGTTACGCGAGATGTCTTCGAAGTTCTTCGGGAGGAAATCCACCGCCCCGGCGTCCAGCGCATCGAGGGTCACCCGGGCGCCTTCGTGAGTCAGCGACGAGAACATCAACACCGGGGTCGGGCAGCGCTGCATGATGTGGCGGACCGCGGTAATGCCATCCATCATCGGCATTTCGTAGTCCATGGTGATCACGTCGGGCTTGAGCGCCAAGGCTTGATCAATGGCTTCCTTGCCATTGGTGGCAGTGCCGACCACCTGGATCGTGGGATCTGAAGAGAGAATTTCCGAGACGCGACGTCGGAAGAAACCCGAATCGTCCACGACGAGAACCTTGACTGCCATAAACACTCCAAAGGCCGCGCCGCTCCCTGTGGGTCAGCGCGCCCTGCATTACGTCGCTTGGGTCACCTTGGCGGTATACGGGACAAGCCAGTGGTACCGGTTTCCAAGCATTGAGAGGGACCATCGATCAGCCCGGCTTTCGCGTTCACTGTGGGACCGGCTTCAGCCGGGAAGGCGTCGGATTTCACACCGCGACATCCACGGTGTCCCTGCCGGCCTCTTCCCGGCTGAAGCCGGTCCCACTGAAAAACATCGCAAGGCGCCCTCCGCATGCCGTTAGTGGGACCGGCTTTAGCCGGGAAAGCGTCGGATGTAACACCGCAAAATCCAAGGTGTCCATGTCGGCCTCTTCCCGGCTGAAGCCGGTCCCACTGAAAAACATCGTAAAGCGCCCTTCCGCATGGTCCCACTGAAAAACATCGCGAGCCGCACTACCGAAGCCCGCACTGCTTAGCCAATCCGTCGTGCCGCGTAGCGCTTGAGCATGCTCGGTACGTCGAGGATCAATGCGATACGGCCGTCACCGGTGATGGTGGCGCCTGACATGCCCGGCGTGCCTTGCAGCATCTTGCCCAGCGGCTTGATGACCACCTCTTCCTGGCCGACCAGTTGATCGACCACGAAGCCGATACGCTGGGTGCCAACCGACAGAATCACCACATGGCCCTCGCGTTGTTCCTCGTGCGCGGCCGAGCTGACCAGCCAGCGCTTGAGATAGAACAGCGGCAGCGCCTTGTCTCGGACAATGACCACTTCCTGACCGTCGACGACGTTGGTCGTCGACAGGTCCAGGTGGAAAATCTCGTTGACGTTGACCAGCGGGAACGCGAAGGCCTGATTGCCCAGCATGACCATCAGCGTCGGCATGATCGCCAGCGTCAGCGGCACCTTGATGATGATCTTCGAGCCCAGGCCTTTGGTGGAATCGATGCTGATCGAGCCATTGAGCTGGGAGATCTTGGTCTTCACCACGTCCATGCCCACACCACGACCGGATACGTCCGAGATCTCGGTTTTGGTCGAGAAGCCCGGTGCAAAAATCAGGTTGTAGCAGTCGGTGTCACTGAGGCGATCGGCGGCATCCTTGTCCATCACGCCGCGCTTCACAGCGATGGCGCGCAGGACAGCGGGGTCCATGCCTTTGCCGTCATCGGAAATCGACAGCAGGATGTGATCGCCTTCCTGTTCGGCCGCCAGCACCACACGACCGTTACGGGACTTGCCCGACGCCTCGCGCTCTTCCGGCGACTCGATACCGTGGTCGACCGCGTTGCGCACCAAGTGGACCAGCGGGTCGGCCAGGGCCTCGACGAGGTTTTTGTCCAGGTCGGTTTCTTCACCCACCAGTTCAAGGCTGATTTCTTTCTTCAACTGACGCGCCAGATCGCGAACCAGTCGCGGGAAGCGGCCGAACACTTTCTTGATCGGCTGCATGCGGGTCTTCATGACCGCGGTCTGCAGGTCAGCGGTGACCACGTCCAGATTGGACACGGCCTTGGACATGGATTCATCGGCGCTGTTGGCGCCCAGGCGGACCAGTCGGTTACGCACCAGCACCAGTTCGCCGACCATGTTCATGATTTCGTCCAGCCGCGCGGTGTCGACGCGCACGGTGGTTTCCGCTTCGGACGGCGGCTTCTCGCTGGGCGCCGGAGCAGCCGCTCGGGCCGGTGCAGGCGCGGCGGCGGGTGCAGCTTTGGCCGGTACCGCAGCTGCAGGTGTCGCTTTAGCCGGTTCGGGCTTGGCAGCGGGCTCAGGCTTTTTGGCCGGTGCAGCAGCAGGCGCAGCGGCGGCGACGGCAGGTTCAAACTTGCCCTTGCCGTGCAACTGATCCAGCAGGTCTTCGAATTCGTTATCGGTGATCTCGTCCGAGGCAGCGGCTTTCGACGCAGCGGCGGGCGCAGCAGGAGCAGCCGGCGCGGCGGGTGCGGCTGCCACAGCAGAAGCAGCGGCGTCTGGCGAGAACGAGCCCTTGCCATGCAACTGATCAAGCAGCGACTCGAATTCGTCGTCAGTGATTTCGTCACTGGCCGGCGCAGCCGCAGGCGTCACCGCGGCGGCCGGCTGTACTGCGTCAACGGCGAACTGGCCTTTGCCGTGCAACTGGTCGAGGAGCGATTCAAACTCGGCGTCGGTGATCTCGTCACTGGCCGCGCTGCTCGACGATGCTGTCGGAGCCGGTGAAGGAACAGGCGCGGCAGCAGCGGGCGCAGCAGGAGCAACGGGGGCAGCAACACCGCCCGCTGCCTGAGCCTTGACGGCATTGAGCGAATCCAGAAGCTGTTCGAATTCGTAGTCGGTGATGTCTTCGGACGGCGCTTCAGCGACCGGCTCTTCGACCACCGGTGCGGCAGCGACTTCGTCGGCAGAGGCCGGCTCGGCCAGACGTGCCAGGGCCGCCAGCAATTCAGGCGTGGCCGGGGTCACGGCGGAACGCTCGCGCACCTGACCGAACATGCTGTTGACGGTGTCGAGGGCCTCGAGCACCACGTCCATGAGCTCCGAGTCGACGCGGCGTTCACCCTTGCGCAGGATGTCGAACACGTTCTCGGCGATGTGACAGCATTCAACCAGCTCGTTGAGCTGGAGGAAGCCGGCGCCCCCTTTTACAGTGTGAAAACCGCGAAAAATTGCATTGAGCAGATCCGCATCGTCTGGCCGGCTTTCCAGCTCAACCAACTGCTCGGACAACTGCTCCAGAATCTCGCCGGCCTCTACCAGAAAATCCTGAAGGATTTCTTCATCGGCGCCGAAGCTCATTGGGGGGTGCTCCTAAAATTAACCGTCAAACCGATCCGGAGGCTGCACTGACGGCCAGCGCGCATTGCTTTCGTCGAAGCATTGGCGCGCGGGTCCAGCAGCCACTTTCACAGAGAACCTGAAATCTGAAATCCGGATGACCGAATCAGAAGCCGAGGCTGGATAGCAGATCGTCCACATCATCCTGTCCGGATACGACGTCTTCACGTTTATCGGCATGGATCTGCGGACCTTCACCCTTGGAGTGAAGTTTTTCTTGTTCTTTTTGCTGACGGAAGACTTCCTGGTCGTGTTCGATGCCGGCGAAACGGTCTACCTGGCTGGCCATGAGGACCAGCTTGAGCAGGTTGCGCTCCACTTCGGTCACCAGCGTGGTCACGCGCTTGATCACCTGACCGGTGAGGTCCTGGTAATCCTGGGCCAGCAGAATGTCGTTCAGGTGCGCGGAGACCTCGGTGGTCTCCTTTTCGCTGCGCGTCAGGAACGTATCGACGCGGCGCGCCAGATCACGAAACTCTTCGGCGCTGATCTCGCGGCGCATGAAGCGTCCCCAGTCGGCGCTCAAGGATTTGGCGTCGGCACTGAGCCCGCTCATCAACGGCGTGCTCTGCTCCACCAGGTCCATGGTCCGGTTGGCCGCGTTTTCGGTCAGCCTGACCACGTACGAGAGCCGCTCGGTGGCGTCGGTGATCTGAGAGACCTCCTCGGCCTGAGGCATGTTCGGGTCGATCTGGAAATTGACGATCGCGCTGTGCAGCTCGCGCGTCAGTTTGCCGACCTCCTGGTACAGGCCTCTGTCCCGGGTCTGGTTAAGCTCATGGATCAGTTGCACGGCATCGCCGAACTTGCCTTTTTCAAGGCTCGCGACCAGCTCTTGTGCGTGTTTCTTCAGGGTTGACTCAAAGTCACCCATTGTCGAATCTTTGGAATCCATAGCGCCCTCGCAGCGGACATCAGCTATTGACGCGCTCGAATATCTTTTCGATTTTTTCTTTGAGCACTTGCGCAGTGAACGGCTTCACCACGTAGCCGTTCACACCGGCCTGAGCGGCTTCGATGATCTGCTCGCGTTTGGCTTCGGCAGTGACCATCAACACCGGCAGACTGCGCAGACGCTCGTCGGCACGCACCTGACGCAGCAGGTCGATGCCGGACATGCCGGGCATGTTCCAGTCAGTGACGAGGAAGTCAAAGGCGCCGCTTTGCAGCATGGGCAATGCGGTGAGTCCGTCATCTGCTTCGGCCGTGTTGGTGAACCCAAGGTCACGCAACAGGTTTTTTATGATCCGCCGCATCGTTGAGAAGTCATCAACGATGAGGATTTTCATGTTCTTGTCCAATTCGACCTCCAAGCAGTCTTTAACGCGTTCAGCACCTGAACGCGCGTTCAATCAATACCGGCGGTGCCGGACATCGGAGGGCCGGGATCGACCGGGACGAGCGCAGCGAAACCGGATCATCTACGACCCGGTTCGACCGACTCCTGCCTGCCTCTTCCACTTCCCGCTCAACGTCTTGCACAGCCGGTCTTACAAGCAACTCGCAGGCCTTGCGGCGTGCGTCAGAATTCAGGAGCGGGCGCGCCACTCGCCAAGACGACCCCGCAGACGCGCGGCGCACTGACTGTGCAGCTGGCTGACGCGCGATTCGCTGACACCCAGTACCTCACCGATTTCCTTGAGGTTCAGCTCTTCGTCGTAGTACAGCGACAACACCAGACGTTCGCGCTCCGGCAGGTTGGCAATGGCCTCCGCCAATGCCGCCTGGAAGCGCTCGTCTTCCAAGTCCCGCGACGGCTCGAGCGACTGGCTCGCGCCGTCCTCGTGCAGCCCTTCATGTTCGCCGTCCTGCAGCAGGTCGTCGAAACTGAACAAGCGACTGCCCAGGGTATCGTTCAAAATCCCGTAGTAATCGTCGAGACTCAATTGAAGTTCGGCAGCAACCTCGTGATCTTTAGCGTCACGGCCGGTTTTTGCTTCGATTGCACGAATCGCGTCGCTGACCATGCGCGTGTTGCGGTGGACCGAGCGCGGCGCCCAGTCCCCCTTGCGCACTTCATCGAGCATCGCTCCACGGATACGAATACCCGCGTACGTCTCGAAGCTGGCCCCTTTGGTGGAGTCGTATTTGGTCGAGACTTCGAGCAAGCCGATCATGCCCGCCTGGATCAAGTCCTCGACCTGAACGCTGGCTGGCAGACGTGCCAGCAAGTGATAGGCGATTCGTTTGACCAGCGGGGCATAACGCTCGATCAGCTCATACTGAGAATCTTTGGACGATTTGCTGTACATGCGATAGCCACTTGCTGTCATGAGACGGGCCCTGCGCTGGTGTGATGCACGAGGCGTTCAACGAAAAATTCCAGGTGACCGCGCGGGTTTGCCGGCAGCGGCCAGGTGTCAACTTTCTGCGCGATGGCCTTGAACGCCAGCGCACATTTGGAACGCGGAAACGCTTCGTACACGGCGCGTTGTTTCTGCACCGCCTTGCGTACGCACTCGTCGTACGGCACCGCGCCGACGTACTGCAGCGCCACGTCAAGGAAGCGGTCGGTGACCTTGGTCAGCTTGGCGAAGAGGTTGCGCCCTTCCTGCGGGCTCTGGGCCATGTTGGCCAGCACGCGGAAGCGGTTCATGCCGTAGTCGCGGTTGAGCAGTTTGATCAGCGCGTAGGCGTCGGTGATCGACGTAGGCTCGTCGCACACCACCAGCAGTACTTCCTGAGCGGCGCGAACGAAGCTCACCACTGACTCGCCGATACCGGCAGCGGTGTCGATGACCAGCACGTCCAGGTTGTCGCCGATGTCACTGAATGCCTGGATCAGCCCGGCATGCTGGGCCGGGGTCAGGTGGACCATGCTCTGTGTCCCCGACGCGGCCGGTACGATGCGCACGCCGCCCGGGCCCTGCAGCAGGACGTCGCGCAGCTCGCACCGCCCTTCGATGACGTCAGCCAGGGTGCGCTTGGGGGTCAGGCCCAACAGTACGTCAACGTTGGCCAAACCCAGATCGGCGTCCAGCAGCATGACGCGACGTCCCAGCTCGGCCAGCGCCAGTGAAAGATTCACTGAAACGTTGGTCTTGCCTACGCCACCTTTGCCACCGGTCACCGCGATAACCTGTACGGGATGCATGCTGCCCATGTTAATTGTTTACCTTGTCTTGCTTAGACCTAAGCCACATGTCGGGCTGCACGTTCAGTGCCTGAACAATGCCTGGCAGACCATCGATGCAGGAAAATTCCACTGTCATTTTCTTCACCTAGCCCGCTCGCTTGCCGGTGCTGTGATAAAGATCCGCAAACATATCCGCCATCGCTTCCTCGCTAGGCTCCTCCTGCATCTGCACGCTGACAGCCCGGCTCACCAATTGGTGCCGACGCGGCAAATGCAGATCGTCCGGTATCCGTGGGCCATCGGTGAGATAGGCCACAGGCAGTTCGTGTGTCACCGCCAGGCTGAGCACTTCGCCCAGGCTGGCGGTTTCGTCGAGCTTGGTCAGGATGCACCCGGCCAAGCCGCAACGTTTATAGCTGTGGTACGCCGCAAACAGCACCTGCTTCTGGCTGGTTGTCGCCAGCACCAGGTAGTTGCGCGCCTTGATGCCACGCCCGGCGAGGGTCTCCAGTTGCAGACGCAATGCCGGATCGCTGGCTTGCAGGCCCGCGGTGTCGATCAACACGACGCGCTTGCGCAGCAGCGGTTCCAGCGCCTGCGCCAGGGATTGCCCCGGGTCGACGTGGGTGACCGGTACATTGAGGATCCGGCCCAGCGTCTTCAGCTGTTCCTGAGCACCAATGCGGAAACTGTCCATGCTCACCAGCGCGATATTTTGCGCGCCGTATTTCAACACATATCGGGCTGCCAGTTTAGCCAGCGTGGTGGTTTTGCCCATGCCGGCAGGGCCGACCATGGCGATCACACCGCCCTCTTCCAGGGGCTCTACGTCCGGCGTTGCGATCATGCGGGCCAGGTGGGCCAGCAACATGCGCCAGGTGTGAGCCTGATCGTTCGAGTCCGGGACCATCGCCAGCAAATCGCGGGACAGGGGGCCGGACAAGCCAACGCGCTGCAGACGGCGCCACAGATTGGCCTGCTGCGGACGGCTGCCTTGCAGCTGGTTCCAGGCCAGCGAGCCAAGCTGGACTTCCAGCAGTTCGCGCAGGCCGTTCAATTCCGAGCGCATCGACTCGTACACGTGATGGCTGACCGAAGGTTCGGCATTGCGCTCGGCGCGTTCGGCTGCCACGGCCGCGTGAACCGACGGGCGAAACGGTTCTTCCAGGGTCGGTTCGATCTGCTTGCTGTCGTCCATCGCCAGGCCGGTGAACAGCTGGCGGTTGGCGACAGTGTCGAGCTCGCTGCGCGAGGTCAGCTCGGCCTGAGCAGTCACGATGCGCGACTGGGTCTTGCGCAGCTCGTCTTCGAGTTCGATGTTCGGCACACGCGGTGCCAGCGCTGACAATTTGTAGTCCAGGGCGGCGGTCAGTTCCACGCCGCCGGCGATCCGCCGGTTACCGATGATGGCGGCTTCAGCGCCCAGCTCATCACGAACCAGTTTCATGGCTTGTCGCATATCGGCGGCGAAAAAACGCTTAACTTGCATGACTCACTACCTCAGCCGTTAGGCCCGACAGTCGCTACGATGGTGACTTGCTTATTGTCAGGAATTTCCTGGTAAGCCAAAACATGCATATTCGGTACAGCCAACCGTCCAAAGCGGGACAACATGGCGCGAACCGGACCTGCGACCAACAAAATAACCGGCTGCCCCTGCATCTCCTGACGCTGCGCCGCTTCGATCAACGAGCGCTGAAGCTTCTCAGCCATGCTCGGTTCGAGGAGAACGCCTTCTTCCTGACCCTGTCCTGCCTTCTGAAGACTATTTAGCAAGATCTGTTCCAACCTTGGCTCAAGTGTGATGACAGGCAGCTCCGGCTCAATGCCGACAATGCTTTGCACGATTGCGCGGGACAATCCGACCCGTACGGCGGCCACTAACGCGGCGGTATCTTGACTACGTGCAGCGTTGTTGGCGATGGCTTCGGCGATGGAGCGAATGTCTCGCACCGGCACCTGCTCGGCCAACAGCGCCTGCAGTACTTTCAACAGGGCCGACAGTGACAGCACGCCCGGTACCAGCTCTTCCGCAAGTTTTGGCGAGCCCTTGGCCAGCAAGGTCATCAACTGCTGGACTTCCTCATGGCCAATCAATTCATGAGAGTGCTTGTAGAGAATCTGGTTCAAGTGAGTCGCGACCACGGTGCTGGCGTCGACCACGGTGTAGCCGAGCGATTGCGCCTGCGCGCGCTGGCTGATTTCGATCCACACCGCTTCCAGGCCGAACGCCGGGTCTTTGGCAGTGATGCCGTTGAGGCTGCCAAAGACCTGGCCGGGGTTGATGGCCAGCTCGCGGTCAGGGTAAATCTCGGCTTCGGCCAGGGTCACACCCATCAGCGTCAAGCGATAGGCGCTGGGGGCCAGATCCAGGTTGTCGCGAATATGCACGGTCGGCATCAGGAAGCCCAACTCCTGGGAAAGCTTCTTGCGCACGCCCTTGATCCGCGCCAGCAGTTGGCCACCCTGGTTGCGGTCAACCAGCGGAATCAAGCGGTAGCCGACTTCCAGGCCGATCATGTCGATCGGGGTGACGTCGTCCCAGCCCAGCTCCTTGGATTCCTGAGCGCGGATCGGTGAGGGCAACAGTTCTTGCTGACGCTTGACCTCTTGCACCGCAGCAAGCTTGACCTGGTTCTCTTTCTTCCACAGCAGGTAGGCGCCGCCGGCAGCGACCAGGCCCAGGCTGATGAAGGAGAAGTGCGGCATGCCCGGCACCAGACCCATGACGATCATGATCCCGGCTGACACGGCCAGCGCCTTGTGGGAGGCGAACATCTGGCGGCCAACCAGTTTGCCCATTTCTTCCGAGCCGGAAGCACGGGTCACCATGATTGCCGCAGCGGTCGACAGCAGCAGTGATGGCAATTGCGCCACCAAACCGTCACCGATGGTCAGCAGCGCGTACACCTTGCCGGCGTCGCCGAAGCTCATGTTGTGTTGAAAGATGCCGACCAGCATGCCGCCGATGAGGTTGATGAACAAGATCAGCAGGCCGGCGATGGCGTCACCGCGGACGAATTTGCTGGCACCGTCCATGGAGCCGTAGAACTCGGCTTCCTGGGCGACTTCAAGGCGGCGGCGCTTGGCTTCGGGCTGGTCGATGAGGCCGGCGTTGAGGTCGGCGTCGATGGCCATTTGTTTGCCGGGCATGGCGTCGAGGGTGAAGCGGGCGCTGACTTCGGAGATCCGTCCGGCACCTTTGGTGACGACGACGAAGTTGATGATCATGAGGATGGCGAAGACGACGATACCGACGACGTAGTTGCCGCCGATGACTACTTCACCAAAGGCCTGGATGACTTTACCGGCGGCGGCATGGCCGTCCTGCCCGTGAAGCATGACGACGCGGGTGGAGGCGACGTTGAGGGCCAGGCGCAGCAAGGTGGCGATGAGCAGGATGGTGGGGAATACGGAAAAGTCGAGCGGCCGCAGGGCGTAGATGCAGACGAGCAGGACGACGATGGAGAGTGCGATGTTAAACGTGAAGAAGACGTCGAGCAGGAACGGTGGCATGGGCAGCATCATCATGGCGAGCATGACGAGAAGCAGCAAAGGTACGCCGAGTTGTCCACGGCCCAGGCCGATCAATCCGGTTCGGGCGTGTGAGATTATCTGAGAGCGTTCCACCGATTGGGCACCTGCGTGTTAAATCAATCTTTTGACGCCGAAGCGTTGTATCGGGGTTATTGCAAGAAGGGGTCCAACATTTGGGTTGGGCGGGAAAATATCAGAGTGCCAGTATTTAGATTTTTGTCACGGCGACGGTTTTGTATCGCTGGGGTGAGGATCCAGATCAAAAGCTTCGGCCTAACGGCCTCGGGTTTCGCCTTCGGCGAGTTACTTTTAAAAAGCACTAAAAGTAACCAAAAGTGCCTGCTCCTGGTTAGGCCCCTCCTTCGTCGGGGTTCCTTCACCCAAGTCGCGATGGGTGTCGTCTGGACTTTTTGCGTTTGAAGATCAAAGGCAGATCAAAGGCAGGTCAAGGGCAGATCAAGAGCTTCCCGGCTAAAGCCGGTCCCACTACGGTCGCCGCCGGGTTCATTGACTGGACGCGCTGCTCTTTGTGGGACCGGCTTTAGCCGGGAAGGCGTAAGGTGCTACACCGCGAATCTGGCGCCGTACACGGGCCTGTGGCTGATCGTTCCCACGCTTCGCGTGGGAATGCCCCCCGGACGCTTCGCGTCCTTTGGTTGGAGGCGATGGTTCAGATCACTTTTACCGCACGGCCGATGAACTGGATCGGTCCGGTGGGTTTGCCGGTCGGGGAGCCGTTTGGATTTTCGAGGGTGAGTTCGAAGAGTTGGTTGGGTTGCAGCGGTGGCAGTTTGTCCAGCGGCACGGAGAGGGTATGCCCGGGTTCGACCATGCCCAATGACACCGGCCCCTGCCAGCCATCGGCCTTGGTCCAGAACTGCAGGGCTTTGTCGGCGGGGACTTGGCTGACGCTCAACGGTATCAGCTGGATCTGGGTTGGATTGTTGGCTTGTATGACCCAGCCAGGCGCCTGATTTTGCGGGGCGACCAGCACCACAAGGTAGGTGGTTGGGGCTTCCGTCGCCGGCCGGTTCAACAGCAGCATGCCCAGCAGCAAGCTAGCAACCAGACCGGCACCGGCAAGCCCGCGCCAGAGTGGCAGCAGGTTCCACCATGACTGCGCGGTAGGCGGAGGTCGGGAGGCACGGCGGTCCTGATGGTTCAGGCTGCGCTCGATGCGCCCCCACAGCGTCGGGCTGGGTGTTTGCGGTTCTGCCAGCTCGGTCAATGCGAGCAACCGATCTTCCCAGGCGTCAACCGCAGCGCGCAAGTCAGCATCCACGGCGAGGCGATTTTGCACATCGCGTCGCTGCCCAGGCTCCAGCGTGCCCAGGACGTATTCGCTGGCAAGGGCGTCAAGGTCATTCATGCCGTCGTCTTCCGTTTGACCCGTCATCCCATGCACTCCCGCAATGCCACCAGGCTGCGCTTGATCCAGGCTTTCACGGTGCCCAGTGGCGCGCCAATTTTCAGCGCTATTTCCGAATGCGTATAACCGTCGACATACGCGTGGAGAATGCAATTGCGACGGGCCGGCTCCAATTGCTCGAGACACTCGAAAACCCGATCCGAGCGGGCTCGGTATTCGAAGGTGTCTGCGTGGGTTGCTGTTTCCAGGGATGCCTGGTCCTGCAGCGCGTGCTCGCTCTGCTCACTGACCCGCACCGTCTGCCCCTGGTCACGCATGACGTTGAGCGCCAGATGCCGCGTCACGCTGAAGACCCAGCCACGGGCAGAGCCTCGCGCCGGATCGTAGGCCGCGGCGCGGGTCCAGATCTTGATGAAGGCGTCATGCACGATGTCCTCGGCCAGCGCGTCACTGCGCGCGATTCGCCTGGCAACACCCAGCAGACGCGCACTCTCCTGTGTGTAGAGATCGCGCAAGGCCCGTTGCTCACCTCGTGCGCACGCCGCAAGGCACGCTTCATAGTCAAAACAGAATTCGGGTAGGGACAAAATTCTTCAACCGCCGACGTCAAATGAACACCCCGGCCGTAAGCCGGGGTTGCGTCGCTGCAGCGTAGATGAATTTACGCGGCAGCGACGATCAGTGATGCGCGACTCGGGCTTACTGAGCAGCCCAGAAAATATAGTCCGCCTGATACTTCACCACTTCCTGCTTGCCCTTGGTGGCCATCGAGCACTCCATCTTCGGCGCCACACCGCCCTTGGTTGCCGTGCGCTGGATGTAGCTGACGTTGGCCATCGCGCCCTTGCCTTCGGCCGGGTTGGCTTTGACCAACTGGTAGGGAATGTCGCCTGAACCGGCAGGGGCAACGGCAACTTGCGTGCCGGTGACCTTCGAGCCGTCAGCGGCCTGCCAAGTGGCGGGTGGCCCAAAGTACGTGCCGACCTGCTTGCCACTGCGATCATTCAGTACCGCTTTGGGCCCCACGAAAGTCCATTCGGTCTGGCCGGCGGCGTTCGGCTTGTCACGGCACTCATAGGTGATCTCGCCCACGCCCACGGTCTGCATCGCGACCTTGTGGCCGTCCGGAACCTTGACCGCGTCAGGCAATGCCATCTGTGCGTACGCCGCCGGCGCCGTGGCCAGCAGGCAAGTGGCTGCCATTGAAACACCCAAAGCGCCCAACATTTTCTTAGCGTTCATGCCATCTCTCCATTGGATAAACAGGTCAGCAGCCATCGCTACTTCTTGTACTACCCGTGGGAGAACGAAACGGATGCAACGAATTGAAAATAAATACGCGCGGGGAACATCAGGGGGACGGGAGGCACAGCAGAGAGTGTCCGTTGCCTGACACGACGTCAGTCGCCCGGCCAGGCCTCGGACCCCGGTGGACTTGGTTGATGCCCACCGGGTAAAGCAGTGATTACGCCACCGCTTACGGCATCAGCACCGAGTCGACGACGTGGATGACGCCATTGGACTGCATGACATCAGCGATGCTGACGGCGCTTTTGCCGCCTTTGGCGTCCGTCACCCACAGCTTGCCGTCATGGGGCATGACGGTAAGGGATTCGCCTTGTACGGTTTTCAGCATCACCTTGCCGCCGTTCATTTTGGCGTCCGCCATCAATTGTTTGGCGGTGTGGGTCCCGGCGACGACGTGGTACGTCAGAATTTTGGTCAGGTCCGCTTTGTTCTCAGGCTTGACCAGTGTGTCTACCGTGCCCGCCGGCAGTTTGGCAAAAGCCTCGTTGGTGGGGGCGAAGACGGTGAACGGGCCTTTGCTGTTTAGCGTGTCCACCAGACCTGCAGCCTTGACCGCCGCTACCAGGGTCGTGTGGTCCTTGGAGTCGACGGCGTTCTCGACGATGGTCTTGCTCGGGTACATGGCGGCGCCACCGACCATGACCGTGTCGGCGGCAAAGCCTGGCGATGCAGCAAGGCAGAGAGCGGCGAAGGAGACAGCGGCAATGCGTTTGGCAAGGGTCAACATGGTAGTTCTCCCAGAATCTTCGGTCCTTCGGATGAAGGTGAGAGAGATACGAAGCAGGCGCCGTAACGGATGCATCAAAGCGAAGATATTTTTCCCTGAGCGACGACCGGTCCGGTTGGCTGCCCGCTCGGTGACCCGTTCGGCGGCTCGAGGGTGACGGCGAGCACTGCCCCGCTGGCAAGCAGGTCAGCCAGTTGCGGCGTCACGTTTAACGTTGCCGAGGCATTGGCCGGCAGCAGGCCCAGCGAGCGCGGCTTGCCATCGGCGGCGATCACCCATGCCTCGGCACTCTTGCCCGGCCAGTCGGCCCGGGCCGTGTTGACGAACAATACGCTCCGCCTGCCAGGATCGATCGTTGCGGCAAAAAGTGTCGTGCCGTCTGGCTGTTCAAGACGCGCCAACAATGGCAGCCCTGACGTCGATACCGATGATGGCCCCGAAACAGGCGGCTGAAGGATCAACACCGAGGCCAGCAATCCGGCAGCCAGCGCGGCTGTCGTCCAGCGCCAGAGCCCGAGACTGTTCCACCAGCCCGGAGCCTGCGACGGCGGATGACTGGTATCCACAAACAACCGTTGCTCAATTCTGGCCCACGCACCCGCCGGAGGACTGGATGCAGGCAATTGACCGAGCCACTCGGCGAACTGCGCCTGCCATTGCGCCACCGCGCGTTGATGGCGCGGCTCCCGCGCGATCATCGCTTCCACCCGATCACACTCTTCGCGGCTGAGCACGCCAAGCACGTACTCCGCGATCAGCAGGTCCGGGGTCTCGTCGGGAGGCACGGGATGCTCGCTCATAGGCCAAGGCACAAGCGCAGTCGAAGCAACCCGCGACGAATCCAGCTTTTCATCGTGCCCAGCGCAATACCATGACGCTCGGCCAGTTCGGCGTAGGAATACCCTTCGAAGAATGCAACCCGGATATAGCGTCGCTGAGCCTCTTCCAGCGTTTCAAGGCAACGGTCCAGCTGGCTGCCTTGCTGCTCGCGCTCAAGCGTGTCCACAAGGGAGTCCTGCGATGCGGCTTCGGGGATCGTCTCAAGAGGGTCATGATGACGATGGGCTCTGCGCCGGTCGATGGCCTTGTGGCGGGCCATGGTCGACAGCCACGTCATCGCGCTGCCCAGCCGGGGATCGAATCCAGACGCCTTTACCCACGCCATGATGTACACCTCCTGAAGTACCTCTTCGGCCTCGGCCCGATTATCCGAGTAATGCAGGCAAATCCCGAACAATCTGGAAGACGTAGCGCGATACACCGCTTCAAACGCCACCCGATTGCCGTTGCCGCAAGCCTGCATCAAGACATTCAACGCCTCGGCGCTGGACTGAGCGTCAGAGGACTGAGCGGCATTCGATCGAATGGTCAAGTGGCGAGGCCTTAAGGGAGACTGCGGCCACTCTAGTCGCGTTTGAAGGGTTGGGCTAGTTGGGTCGGAGGTCAAAGCGCCAAATGACCCACCGCGATCGCGCGCAAGCGCGCTCCTACAGAGGGGTGTGTGCAGCCAAAACCGGTGAGCATGCCGGGGCATTAGTATGGGCGTCACTTACCTGGGCCTGAAGCCATATCTCCAGAGGGACGCGGAGCGTCCGGACCGGCGTTACCACGCGGAGCGTGGGAACGATCAGAAGAGTGGTGAGCCCGTTGCGGTGTGGGCGAAGGCGCGCCGCTGTGACGCCGAGCGTCACGGGTGAGTGTCCACGCGGATCGTAGGACCGATCGACACCCGAACGTGATGCCCGGTAGGAGCCGGCTTGCTGGCGAAAGCGGTGGGTCAGATATGAAGACGCAGCTGGGAGCAAGCATTCGCCAGCAAGCCGGCTCCTACAGAGGGGTGTGTGAAGCCAAAACCGGTAAGCATGCCGGGGCATTAGTATGGGCGTCACTTACCTGGGCCTGAATCCATATCTCCAGAGGGACGCGGAGCGTCCGGAACGGCGTTACCACGCGGAGCGTGGGAGCGATCAGAAGAGTGGTGAGCCCGTTGCGGTGTGGGCGAAGGCGCGCCGCTGTGACGCCGAGCGTCACGGGTGAGTGTCCACGCGGATCGTAGGACCGATCGACAACCGAACGTGATCCCCGGTAGGAGCCGGCTTGCTGGCGAAAGCGGTGGGTCAGATATGAAGACGCAGCTGGGAGCAAGCATTCGCCAGCAAGCCGGCTCCTACAGAGGGGTGTGTGAAGCCAAAACCGGTAAGCATGCCGGGGCATTAGTATGGGCGTCACTTACCTGGGCCTGAATCCATATCTCCAGAGGGACGCGGAGCGTCCGGAACGGCGTTACCACGCAGAGCGTGGGAACGATCAACAAAGCAACAGCAAAAAGCAGAAGCAAAAGCTTCCCGGCTGAAGCCGGTCCCACTAAAAACAGCGCGTGCCGTCAGTGGGACCGGCTTCAGCCGGGAAGCCTTTGATCTGCCTTGGCTCTGCAGTCGATCTGCTTTTGATCTGCTCTGATCTTCATACACAAATGGCCCAGTCACCGCCAATCGCGACTTGGGTGCAGGCTGAACGCAGGGCTTGCGCAATGGGCCGAGCCGCAGGGATGCGGCGAGAGCGCCGTCAGGACATGGATGTCCGTTCGGCGCGGGCCCACGGAGCAAGACCGGAGTGAAGGTATCCCGACGAAGGAGGGACCTAGCCAGGAGCCCAAGCCCTTGGTTACTTGGGGCTTTATCAAGTAACTCGCCGAAGGCGAAACAGTCTGCCCCCAGGCAGGCGCCGTTGATCTTGATCTTGATCTTGATCCAACAACCAACTCTACGAATCGCGCCTCAGATCCGGCGGAATCGGCAGATTATCCTTCAGCGGATCAGGTCGCTTCCCGCGCCCCGCCTGATACTGACGAATCTGATACACATACGCCAACACCTGCGCCACCGCCAGATACAACCCCGCCGGAATCTCCTGATCCAACTCCGTACTGTAATAAATCGACCGCGCCAGCGCCGGCGACTGCAACAACAGAATCTCATGCTGCGCCGCAATCTCCCGGATCTTCAACGCCATGAAATCACTGCCCTTGGCCAACAGAATCGGCGCCCCGCCCCGCTCCGCGTCATACTTCAACGCCACCGCATAATGCGTCGGGTTCGTGATGATCACATCCGCGTCCGGAATCGCCGTCATCATCCGCCGCTGCGACATCTCCCGCTGCAACTGACGAATCCGCTGCTTGACCTCCGGCCGCCCCTCGCTGTCCTTGTGCTCATCGCGCACCTCCTGCTTGGTCATCAGCAGCTTCTTGTGCGACTCCCACAACTGCACCGGGACATCCACCGCCGCAATGATCAACAGCCCCAGCGCCATCCACAGCGTGCTCCAGCCAACCAGCTGCAAACTGTGCACCACCGCCATTTCCAGCGGCTCATGGGCGATGGCAACCAGGTCCGCCTTGTCCTTGCCCAGCACCACCAGCGCCACCATCAGCACGATGAAAAATTTCGCCAGGGACTTGAGCAGTTCAATCAACGCTTTCGGCGAAAACATCCGCTTGATGCCCGCCGCCGGGTTCATGCGGCTGAACTTGGGTGCCAGAGAACCGGCGGCAAACAGCCAGCCGCCCAGCGAGATGGGGCCGATAAACGCGGCCAGGGTCAATGCCAGCAAAATCGGCTGCACCGACAGCAATGCCGCCTTGCCCGACGCCATGAGCATGATCGCCATGCTGCGCTCGTCGAGGATGGCCGCGCGCGTGATGGTGAAGTTGTCGCGCATCAACTGCATCATCATTTCCGCCATGGAACCGCCGAATGCCAGCAGCCCCGCAGCGCCCACGATCATCACGACAACGGTGTTGAGTTCCTTGGAGCGGGCAATCTCGCCCTTCTCCCTGGCCTCGCGTTTGCGTTTGTCCGTGGGGTCTTCTGTCTTGTCCTGACCACTCTCGCTTTCGGCCATGTCAGCGCGCCTTGACCAAGTCTCTGAGCAACTGCAAGGCGTCGACCGCCAGCGGTTGGTATTGATTGAGAATGTCGCCGAGGGTGATCCACAGAATCACCATGCCCAGCACCAGCGTCAGCGGAAAACCGATCGAAAAGATGTTCAGCTGCGGCGCCGCGCGAGTCATGACACCCATGGCGATGTTCACCACCAGCAGCGCAGCAATGGCCGGCAGCACCAGCACCAGCGCCGCGCCGAGCACCCAGCCAAGGCGCATCACCAACAGCCAGATGTCCGCCGTGCTGATACCTTGCCCCACCGGGAGGGTGGTGAAACTTTCGATCAGGATTTCGAACACCACCAGGTGCGCGTTCATGGCGAGGAACAGCAGGGTCACCAACATGGTGAGGAACTGCCCGATGGTCGCCACCGACACCCCGTTGACCGGATCGACCATGGACGCGAAGCCCATGCCCATCTGGATGCCGATGATCTGCCCGGCGATCACGAAAGCCTGAAAAAACAATTGCAGCGACAGGCCCATCCCGGCGCCGATCAGGATTTGCTGCGCGATCAACAGGAGTCCGCTGAGGTCGAGCGCGTTGACGGCGGGCATGGGTGGAAGGCTCGGCGCGACGACGACCGTGATTGCCAGCGCCAGATAGAGACGCACGCGCTTGGGCACCAGGGCGGTGCCGATCATCGGCATGGTCATCAGCAGCGCGCCGATACGAAACAGCGGCAGCATGAACGCCGCCACCCACGTGCTGATCTGTGTGTCGGTCAGCGCCAGCACAGGTTCCATCGAGGGATCAGCCGATCACTTGGGGAATGCTGGTGTATAGCGACGTGATGTACTCCATGAAGGTGCGCACCATCCACGGGCCGACCACGATCAGCGTAACCAGCATGACCAACAGGCGCGGCAGGAAGCTCAACGTCTGTTCGTTGATCTGCGTGGCGGCCTGAAACATCGAGACGATCAAGCCGACGATCAGGCTCGGCACCACCAAAATGGCGACCATGGTCGTGGTCAGCCACAGCGCTTCGCGAAACAGGTCAACTGCTACTTCCGGGGTCATGCCGCGCACTCCACGTCAAACAGGTTCATACGCCACCAAAACTGCCGGCCAGCGTGCCGATGATCAGCGCCCAGCCATCCACCAGCACGAACAGCATGATTTTGAACGGCAGGGAAATGATCAGCGGCGACAGCATCATCATCCCCATCGCCATGAGGATGCTCGCGACCACCAGATCGATGATCAGAAACGGGATGAAGATCATGAAGCCGATCTGAAACGCCGTTTTCAGTTCGGACGTCACGAACGCCGGCACCAGAATGGTCAGCGGTGCTGCGTCCGGCGTTGCGATGTCGGTGCGCTTGGACAGGCGCATGAACAGCTCAAGGTCGCTGGAACGGGTCTGCGCCAGCATGAAGTCCTTGATCGGCACTTCGGCCTTGGCCACGGCGTCCTGGGCGGAAAGCTTCTCCGCAAGATAGGGCTGCAAGGCATCGTTGTTCACCCGATCGAACACCGGCGCCATGATGAACATCGTCAGAAACAGCGCCATGCCGGTGAGGATCTGGTTGGACGGCGTCTGTTGCAGGCCCAGGGCCTGACGCAGGATCGAGAAGACGATGATGATCCGCGTAAAACTGGTCATCAGCATGACGAACGCCGGAATGAAGCTCAGCGCCGTCATGATCAGCAGGATCTGCAGGCTGACCGAGTATTCCTGCTGGCCATTGGCGCCGGTGCCCAGCGTGATGGCCGGGATCGACAATGGATCGGCGCCGAACGCCAGCGGCGCTGCAAGCAACAGCAGCAGCGTCAAAACAATGCGCATCAGTTCGTGTCCTTCTGATCCGGAGTACCAAAGCCTTTGTTAACCGAACTGTTATCCGAACGCTGGGTCACCCGTTGCCCGGCCACGCCCTTGTTGCCCAGTGCCTCAAGCAAGCGTTTGGCGAATTCGGGCGGTGCGTTCTGCGGATCGGGTACGTCCACCGGGTCCTTCATGACGTGCAAAGCGGTAATGCTGCCGGGCGACACACCGAGCAGCACCTGCTCGTTGCCGACCTGCACCAGCACCAGCCGGTCCCGTGTACCTAATGCGCGGGAGCCGACCAGCTTGATCACCTGATTGCCGGCCGGGCCCGCGCGCTGCACCCGGCGCATCAGCCAGGCGAGCACGAAGATCAGGCCGATCACCAGCAGCAGACCCAGCACCAGTTGCAGCAACTGACCACCAATTCCGCTGCCCAGCGTACCGGCGACCGGGGCAGCTGCAGCCGGGGCCGCAGTCGTCACTACCGCGCCAGTGCTCACGCCGGACGCAGCAGCCGGTGCGGGCGTTACCGGGTCGGCCGCCATCACTGCCCAGGACAACGCCAGCAGCGGCAGGCTCGTCAGTGTCTTGAACACACCGCGCACTTAACGCAGCTTCTTGATGCGTTCGCTCGGGCTGATCACGTCGGTCAGACGGATGCCGAACTTTTCGTTGACCACCACCACTTCGCCGTGGGCGATCAGGGTGCCGTTGACCAACACGTCCAGCGGTTCACCGGCCAGACGATCGAGCTCGATCACCGAGCCCTGGTTGAGCTGCAGCAGGTTGCGGATGTTGATGTCCGTGCTGCCCACTTCCATGGAAATCGACACCGGGATATCAAGGATCACGTCCAGGTTCGGGCCGTCCAGAGTCACCGCGCCGTTGCTTTTCGGCATGCCGCCGAATTCTTCCATCGCCATGCGGTTGGTGGAGTTACCCGCATCAGCCGCCAGCAGCGCGTCGATGTCCGCCTGCCCTTCCCCGGCCTCGCCCAGTGCAGCTGCCCACTCATCAGCCAGAGCCTGGTCGTCAGCGGAGTTCATTTCGTTATCATTAGCCATGGTTGTCCTCGGGGAACTTTGATTCGTTTACGCAGCACATTCATTTAGCCGACGCCTGAGCGTCAGCGGCGTTCTATCGGTTCGACCACTTGCAGGGCCAGGTTGCCCTTGTGCGAACCGAGCTTGACCTTGAAGGACGGCACGCCGTTGGCGCGCATGACCAGACTCTCCGGCAGCTCCACCGGGATCACGTCCCCCGGCTGCATGTGCAGGATGTCCCGCAGCTTGAGCTGACGCGTGGCAACGGTTGCACGCAGCGGCACCGACACGTCGAGCACGTCCTGTTTGAGCGCATTGACCCAGCGTTCGTCCTGGTCGTCGAGATCCGACTGGAAACCGGCGTCGAGCATTTCGCGCACCGGCTCGATCATCGAATACGGCATGGTCACGTGCAGATCGCCGCCACCGCCGTCCAGTTCGATGTGGAAGGTGGATACCACGATCGCCTCGCTGGGCCCGACAATGTTGGCCATGGCCGGGTTGACTTCGGAGTTGATGTACTCGAAGTTGACCTCCATGATCGCCTGCCAGGCTTCTTTCAAATCAATGAACGCCTGATCCAGCACGATCCGTACGACGCGCAGTTCGGTAGGGGTGAATTCACGCCCCTCGATCTTCGCGTGACGACCGTCGCCGCCAAAGAAGTTGTCCACCAGCTTGAACACCAGCTTGGCGTCGAGGATGAACAGCGCCGTGCCGCGCAGGGGTTTGATCTTGACCAGGTTGAGGCTGGTCGGCACGTAAAGGGAATGCACGTATTCGCCGAACTTCATCACCTGCACGCCGCCCACGGCAACGTCGGCGGAGCGACGCAGCAGGTTGAACATGCTGATGCGGGTGTAACGGGCGAAACGCTCGTTGATCATTTCCAGGGTCGGCATGCGTCCGCGGACGATGCGATCCTGGCTGGTGAGGTCGTAACTTTTTACGCTGCCAGGGTCGACAACACTATCGGTCTGCACCAGACCATCGTCGACGCCATGCAGCAGCGCGTCGATCTCATCCTGGGACAGCAGGTCTTGCACGGCCATGTCGTGGTCCTACTGCAGTACGTAGTTAGTGAAAAGTACTTGTTCGATAACGCTCTTGCTCAGCTCTTTCTGGCCCACTTCCTGAACCACGGCAGCGGCTTTCTGGCGCAGCATTTCCATACCCACCGGCGTGGCGATGGTATCGAATGGCTGACCAGAGAACATCATCACCAGATTATTACGGATAACCGGCATGTGTGCTTTCAAGGCTTCCAGGTCAGCATGATCGCGAGCCAGCAAGGTGATGCTGACCTGCATGTAGCGCTGACGACCGTTGACGTTGTAGTTGACGACGAAGGGCGGCGTCAGCGGTTCGAAGATCGCCTCTTTTTTGGCATTCGCCGCTTCCGCTACAGCCGCCGGGTCCGGCTTGCTCTCGGCCTTGTGCATGATGAACCAGGTCGCCCCGACCGACAGACCAATGGCCAGCAGCAGCCCCACCACAATCAGGATGATGACTTTCAGCTTGCTTTTTTTTGCGGGGTCCGTAACTGCGTCGTCGCTCTTCGCCATGCCAATAATCCGTCACTATCCAAAGGGTTCGGTGTTGCGTGACAGAGCAAGAGCAAGGGTTGTGCCACATGGGCAGCTGGTTAGTGTGATTCAGTCTGGATTGGGACGCGCTGGCCCACGGCAGGGCAGCAATGAGGGCGGTTTCACCCTCTGGAGGCCGGGTGCCAAATCCCGGGAGGCATGCGATCTGTAGGAGCCGGCTTGCTGGCGAATGCGGTGGGTCAGCAACGACGATGTTGCCTGATAAAACGCGTTCGCCAGCAAGCCAGCTCCTACAGACGAGCGGTACGCGTTTTCAGGCGTAATAGTCGACCGCGCTGGAGCCAACCACGGTCAGCGGCGCACTGGCGGCCGCCGATGCCGCGTCAACCGGAGCGCCGTCGGCGATCAGGTCGCTGCCGCCCACGCCGCTGGTGCCATTGGGACCACCGTTGCGCTGCCCTTCACCGCCGGACTGCTGCTGAGCCTGTTGCTGCCAGCCACGCGACTGGTCGGAAACGTTGACGTCGACCTGGCCCATGCCCTGCTGGACGAATGAATCACGCAGGCGCGACATCTGGCTTTCCAGCGCTTCACGCACGCCCACATGGGCGCTCATGAAGGTGACCTGGGTTTGCTGGTCCGCCGCCATATTGACACGGATATCAAGACGGCCCAGTTCGGCAGGTTCCAGCTGAATGTCCGCTTGCTTGAGGTTCTGGCTGGACAAGTACATCACGCGGTTGACCACGCCCTCGGTCCAGCCACCCTGATTCATCGCCAGCGGTTGATTGAGCAGCGGTGCAGCCGGCGCCGCGGTGCTCTTCACTTGCGCGGCCTGGGACAACGCCGCCAGACGGTCGGCAAAGTTGTCGATCCGGGTATCGCTGGTGGCGCCCTTCACGTCTTTCAAACCGTCGGCCAACAAGCCGCTAAAGGCCTTGTCACCCCCGCCCTCGGTCATGCTTTTGTCCACCGACTGATCGCCCAGCGCTGCCAGATTACCGGCCTGCAACTGAGAAGGATCGATGTTCGGGTCCTGCTTGCCGGAGCCCTTCCCATCGCCATGCACGCCGTTGGTCTGCGCCGTCTGCTGTGCCTTGTTGTCCAGGGCGACCTGCACCGCCGTCAGACCTTCCAGCGGATCGGCCGAAGGGTCAAAGCCGTCGTCCGGTGCATCCGTCGTGGCCTGATCAGCCGGCGCCGGTGTCAGCGGTAATGCCCGCGCGAGCAGTGCCGGATCAACCACCGGATCGACTGCCGGGGCAACCACCACTGGCTCAGTGACAGGAGCCGTCGCGACCAATGCTGGATCAAGCGTCGGGTCCAGTGCAGGGTCGACCACGGGCGCATCGGCCACGGTCGGATCCTGTGACGGGTCAGCCGCCTCGTCTTTGTCGTGGGTGTCGCCTTTGGCGCCGCTGTCGTCGGCATCCTTATCCTTGACCGGCTTGCCAGGCAAACCGTTGCCGCTATCGGCAACCGTCTTGTCGGTGGCGGCAGACGTATGGCTGGCGGATGGCTTGTCATCCGCTGCCGAACTCTTGGCGCTTGCCGGCTTGGGCGGCAGGTTATCCACGCTGTTCGGCTTGACGGGCGATTGCTTGGCAAACACGTCGGAGAAGCTGGAACTGTGGTTCTTGACGGGGTCAGGCGCCTTTGCCGCGGGGCTATTGCCGGCTTTCTGGACCTTGGCCGCTGTCAAAGCCGTCAGTAATGGGTTGGTGGCGAGGGCCATTTCAATCTCCGCAAGAGCACTAATGCAGAGAGACCAAGCAATTGGCGGGCCAATCCTGAGAACTGTAGCGCTAACGCTCAGGCAAGGCTGCAGAACAGGGCGAAGCTGGCGGACTGGCTAAACCGGGCGAAACACTGCCCCTGCTCAATGACCGGCATGGCAGAGTTGCAGTTCACGCTCGAAGATGTCTCGAACGGCGGTGAATTCAGCCTCGATCTGCGACACCAGTAGCCGTATACGGGCTTCGTCCGTCGCAACGATGCCGCGCCCTTGCTCTTCAAGTTGCAGGCAGAGTTCGGACAGGTGGGTCGCGCCCATATTCCCCGTGCTGCCCTTGAAGCTGTGCGCCATCAGGCCGAGGTTCTCAAGCGACGCCGCTGAAGACGTGGAGAAGGAAGGGTTGTCCAGCAACTGGACCATTTCATTGATACGCGTGACAGAGTCATCCATGAACACCTCCACCAACAGGGGGTATTCGGTCTCCATCACTTCGCGCAGCGTGCTGAGCACGTTGTAGTCCACCGGATTGTTCGACACTTGTTCACTCCTTGATCAAGACGCGCGGATTATGCCAGACCCTCCCAGGCAAATTCCACGCTGGCCGTCCGGCCGTCATCGGACCATTGGCAACGGTCACTGAGTTGCCGCACCAGCGACAGCCCGCGCCCCGACAACTGGTTGGTCGCCGGCGGCATCGCCAGCACTCTATCGGAATCGAAACCCGCGCCGCTGTCCTGCACGCGCACGGTCAGTCGCCCGCCATCCCCTGCCGGCACGATGTTGAAATCGATACGGATAAAGCCATCCTCCAGGGTGTCCAGGCGCTCGCCGCGCTGCTGGTAATACAGCCCGAAACCTTCGGCGTCGCGTTTCAACGCCGAGTCCAGCCCCAGGACACCATGCTCCAGTGCGTTGCTGTAGAGCTCGGACAATACGATGTACAGCTCACCGCTTTGCGAGCGCAGGCCATGGACCTCTTGCAGTAGCTGAAGGAGATACGGGAGCGGATTGAAACGCTTGAGCGTTACCGCCCGGTACTCGAACGACGCCGACCAGTCCAGAGGGCTGCAATCCCCGCTGTCGGTGTAAATGACCGAAGGCGGGCCGAGCAAGTCGGGCTCGGTAAACGCTACTTCGACCATGCTCACATCGTCCCGCGCCTGTCCGTTGAACCGCGCCAGGGCCCATTGCACTTCTTCGATCAGCAGTGCCGGGTTGCGATTGCTCACCAGCACATTCTGCAAGCGGCGGGCGCCGAACAGCTCGCCGTCCTGGCCCGTGCTGTCGACCACACCGTCGGACAGCAAAAACACCCGGTCACCCGGTCCAAACGGGTACACCTGGGTGTTGTCGTCAAAGCTGCCGGCGCTTAACACGCCAAGCGGCACGTTCGAGGAAATCAGCGGCGTGTGCGGTCGGCCGTCGCCGTGCAGCAGGTAGCCATCGGGCAGTCCGCCGTTCCAGACCTCGACCAGCTGCTGTTTGAAATTGAGGCTCAACAGCGCTGCGCAGCAAAACATGTCAACCGGCAGGATGCGTTTGAGCTTGGCGTTCATCTCGCGCAAGGTCTCACGCAGTCCGTAGCCCTTGGCGGTCATGCCGTAAAACACTTCGGCCAGGGGCATCGCACCGACCGCAGCCGGCAAGCCATGGCCGGTGAAGTCGCCCAGCAGCAGGTGCATGTTGCCGGACGGCGACCACGCGGCCAGCAGCAGATCGCCGTTGAACAGCGCATAGGGCGATTGCAGGTAACGAATGTTGGTCGAACTCAGGCAGCCAGAGTGGGCGATCTGGTCAAACAACGCCTTGGCCACGCGCTGTTCGTTGAGCAGGTATTTGTGGTGGCGGGTGATCAGGTCGCGCTGATGCAGAACCGTTTCCTGCAGCACGCGCAGACGGTTCATGGCGTTGATCTTCGCCGCCAGCACCAGCTGGTTGTAGGGCTTGGCAACGAAATCGTCGCCGCCGGCGTCCAGACAGCGGGCGAGGTCTTCGCCTTCGGTCAGCGAGGTCAAGAAGATGATCGGCACCAGTGCATCACCCGCCAGCGCTTTGATCTGCCGAGCGGCTTCAAAGCCGTCCATGACCGGCATCATCGCGTCCATCAGCACCAGCTGCGGCCGCCGCCGCTCGAACAGGCTCACCGCCTCGGCGCCGTTGCTGGCGGTCAGAACATCATGGCCCTGTCGGCTGACGATGGCGGACAGCAGCATCCGGTCGCTGACGTTGTCATCGGCGATGAGGACCGTCAGGCGATCGGGGGTGGACGGCAGCATCAGGCGGGTTTGGCGATGTTGAAGAGTTTGGAGAAGTTGGATATCTCGAGGATTTTTCGGACGTCGTTGTTGCAGTTGGTCAACTGCACGTCTGACTTGTCGCCACCGGCATGATCGCGCAGAAGCAGAAGCATCCCGAGCGCGGAGCTGTCGAGGTAGGAGGTGTCTTTGAGGTCAACCACGATGCGCTTGGCCTGGGTTTCTTTTTCATAGGCGCCGCGAAAATCCTGGTGGGTGGAGAAGTCGAAGCGTCCTGAGATGGTGATGGTCAGTTGTTGACCATCGGCGGAGCGTTCGGAGGTAACTGACATTGGCAAATTCCTTATATGAAACGGCGCCATACGCTTGAAGTTTTAGCAGGGGTTGCGGGGCGTGGCAAATAGATAGCTTTTACATGGCTTTCAGAATCAAAAGCGCCTGCCTAACGGCAGACTGTTTCGCCTTCGGCGAGTTACGTATCGCAGGTCGCCCAAGGTCAAAAGCGTCTGCCTAACGGCAGATCGTTTCGCCTTCGGCGAGTTACTTGATAAAGCCCCAAGTAACCAAGGGCTTATGCTCCCGGTTTGGCCCCTCCTTCGTCGGGGTTCCTTCACTCCGGTCTCGCTCCGTGGGCCCGCCGCCATCCGCCATCCATGGCGGGGGGCGGCTCTCGCGGCATCCATGCCGCTCGGCCCACTGCGCGAAACCTGCGTTCAGCCTGCACCCAAGTCGCGATTGGCGGTGTTTGGGCTGGCTGTGTATGAAAAGCAAAAAGCAGATCAAAAGCAGATCAAAACCTTTTCAGAAGCTTCCCGGCTGAAGCCGGTCCCACAGTTAGAGCCAAAATCAATCCCACAGGATGCATGCGATGCCTGAGTGGGACCGGCTTCAGCCGGGAAGAGGCCAGTTCGGCAGCCATCAATTTTGCAGTGTGCCTCCCGACGCCTTCCCGGCTAAAGCCGGTCCCACTACTTCGTCGTCCTCACCATTTCCGTTGCCGTTGCTTTTCCTACGCAAAAGGTCCAAACACCGCAAAGCGCGACTTGGGTGCAGGCCGAGCGCAGGTTTTGCGCAGTGGGCCGAGCCGCATGGATGCGGCGAGAGCGCCGTCAGGACAGGGATGTCCGTTCGGCGCGGGCCCACGGAGCAAGACCGGAGCGAGGGAACCCGACGAAGGAGGGCCAAACCAGGAGCAGACACCCTTGGTTACTTGGGGTGTTTTTTCCAAGTAACTCGCCGAAGGCGAAACGTCTGCCGTTAGGCAGACCGCTTTAGATGTTGATCTTGATCTTGATCTTGATCTGCTCTTAAAACTGCTCTGTCCTGGGCAACCGCTGCACCAACTCATCCAGCAGCTTCTGCTCGCGCTTATCCTCGAGCGCCCGCGCCTCATCGATATACCGCTGCACCAACTTGCGCAGCCCCTCCACCCGCGCATACGCCTTCTGCCACTCGCCGCGCGCCTTGTTCAAATTATTCTGATGCCAGGCCAGACTCTGACGCTGCTGCGCCACCGCCGTCTCCAACTGGTTAAGGAAGCGCTGATAATTCATCAGCCACTGCCCCGAAACCCCATGGGCGCCCTTATCAATCCACTGCTGCTGATAATCGGAGCGAAACTTGTCCAGCTCACCCAGCTTGGCCTCGGCCAGCCGCACCTGCCCCTGAAAATGGCCCAGGCGCTGCACCGCCGCCTTCTCGACCTTCTCGGCCATCTCGACCACCGGCGCCAGACGGGCTGCGCGACTCAGCGCCATAACCGATTAACCACCGGCCTGAGGATTGAAAATCTTGGCCAACTGCTCTTCGCTGCTCTGCATGCTCTCGTTCTCCTGCAAGCCCTGCCGCAAGTACTTGACCAACTGCGGCTGCAGCGAAATCGCCAAATCGGTATCGCGATCACCGCCGGCGACATACGCGCCCACGCTGATCAAATCGCGACTCTGCTGGTAGCGCGACCACAACTGCTTGAAGTACTGCGCCTGAACCATGTGCTGCGGATCGACCACCGACGGCATGACCCGACTGATGGACGCCTCGATGTCGATGGCCGGGTAGTGACCCTCTTCCGCCAACCGCCGGGACAATACGATGTGCCCGTCGAGCACGCCCCGGGCCGAGTCAGCAATCGGATCCTGCTGGTCATCGCCTTCCGACAAAACCGTGTAAAACGCGGTGATCGAGCCACCGCCCGCCTCTGCGTTGCCAGCGCGCTCCACCAGCTTGGGCAGCTTGGCAAACACTGACGGCGGATAACCCTTGGTCGCTGGCGGCTCGCCGATGGCCAGCGCGATTTCCCGCTGGGCCTGGGCGAAACGCGTCAGCGAATCCATCAGCAACAGGACGTTCTTGCCCTTGTCGCGAAAATACTCGGCGATGCGCGTGCAGTACATCGCTGCGCGCAGACGCATCAACGGCGCGTCGTCCGCAGGGGATGCCACCACCACCGAACGCTTTAGGCCTTCTTCGCCGAGGCTGTGCTCGATGAATTCTTTCACCTCGCGGCCCCGTTCACCGATCAGGCCGACCACGATGATGTCGGCCTCGGTGAAGCGGGTCATCATGCCCAGCAGCACACTCTTGCCCACGCCGGTACCGGCAAACAGGCCCAGACGCTGACCGCGGCCGACCGTCAACAAACCGTTGATGCAGCGAATGCCCACGTCCAGCGGCTGGCTGATGGGATCGCGTTTGAGCGGGTTGATGGTCGGGCCGTCCAGCGGCACCCAGTCCTCGGCTTTCATGCCGCCCTTGCCGTCAAGTGGCCGACCGGCCCCGTCGAGGACGCGGCCGAGCATGGTCATGCCCATGGGCAGGCGTCCGGTGTCCGGCAGAGGCACCACGCGGGCGCCCGGCGCGATGCCGGCGACACTGCCCACCGGCATCAGGAACACCTTGCCGCCCGCGAAACCCATGACCTCGGCTTCGACCTCGACCGGCTGATGACTGCCGTCGTTGATGACCACGCAGCGGCTGCCCATCGCGGCGCGCAGGCCTTCCGCTTCGAGGGTCAGACCGACCATGCGCAGCAGTCGTCCTTCGACGATTGGCTGCGTGGGCAAGGAGATGGCCTCGGGGTACGCGCTCAGGCGTTTGGTGAAGCTGGTGCGTTCAAGGCGCATCGATAGCACCCAGCGGATAGATAGTTTTTTCGGCGCTCTGGATCGCCTGCTCCAGCTCGATGGTCACGTCGGGCACTGCCGGGTGCAGGGCCTGTTCGTGCAACTGATCGAACATCTTGCCGATGGCTTGACTGATACGGCTCTCGACCGTGGCATCGATGCGGCTGTGCTCGCTCTCGACGCGGCAACCGCCCGGCTGCAACGTGTCGTCCTCCAGGATGCGCCAGGTTTCCTCGTGACGCTCACGCATGGCCTTGACCAGCTCGAAGTCCTGAGGATTGACCAGAATCCGCACGTTTGCAGCGCCCATGGGCAACAGCCGCAAGGCTTCACGCAGCACGGTGCCGATCTGGCTGGAGTCGGTTTTCAGCTCACGCTGGATGACCTGGCGGACCACGTGCTCGACCAGCGTGACCATCGATTTCTCGATTTGCGCGTCCTGATCGGCGATGGGCTCGAACAAGTGCCCCATCAGCACTTCCATGCTTTGCAGCTTGGCAGCCAGGGCCACTTCCGCCTCTTGGCGAACCTTGAGCTGGGTGCTGTGAAAGCCCTCTTTTTCACCGATGGCAAAACCCTCGTTGTAGGCGTCCTGGCGGATGCTCTCCAACTCTTCGAGGGTCATCGGCTGGACTTCTTCCAGCGGCACTTCCTCGCTGTCGGCGAGCTCGGCTTCCTCGATCACCGGTTCCGGCTCGGGCGTTGCCACCTGCGGGTCGAAGCTGGGCAAGGCCCAGACGTCAATCCCGCGCAAATCCCCGGCACGAATAAGCTCGCTGGGTGGTGCTTTATCAGAGCTGGACATCAACGGCACCTACGCTTAAATCATTTCCTCGCCACCTTTGCCGCCAAGAACGATCTCCCCGGCCTCCGCCATACGACGGGCAATGGTGAGAATTTCTTTCTGGGCGCCTTCCACGTCGCTGACGCGAACCGGGCCTTTGGCTTCCAGGTCGTCGCGCAGCAGTTCGGCGGCACGTTTGGACATGTTCTTGAAAATCTTTTCCTTGATGGCGTCGTCCGAGCCCTTCAACGCCAGTACCAGCACATCCGAAGAGACTTCGCGCAGCAACGCCTGAATACCACGATCGTCGACATCGGACAGGTTGTTGAAGACGAACATGAGGTCTTCGATCTGCGTCGACAGGTCTTCGTCCACTTCGCGGATCGAGTCCATGAGCTGGCCTTCGATCGAGCTGTCGAGGAAGTTCATGATATCCGCCGCGCGCTTGATACCGCCCAGGGTGGTACGCGATGTGTTGGCGTTGCCCGAGAACTGCTTCTCGAGGATCTGGTTAAGTTCTTTGAGCGCCGCCGGCTGCACGGTGTTCAGCGAAGACACGCGCAGGATGATGTCCAGGCGCACCTTGTGGTCGAAATGGCTGAGCACTTCACCGGCCTGATCGGCATCCAGATAGGCCACCACGATGGCTTGAATCTGCGGGTGCTCGAAGCGGATAACGTCGGCCACCGCGCGCGGCTCCATCCATTTCAGGCTGTCGAGGCCGCTGGTGTTGCCGCCCAGCAGAATCCGGTCAATCAAGCCGTTGGCTTTGTCCTCGCCCAACGCCTGGGTAAGCATCTTGCGGATATAACCGTCCGAGCCGATGCCGACGCCGGTCTGATCGCCGACCACGTCGACGAACTCGCTCATCACCTGCTCGACCTGCTCGCGGTGCACGTTGCGCATTTGCGCCATGGCCACGCCCACACGCTGAACCTCTTTAGGGCCCATGTGCCGCAACACCTGCGCGGCATCCGTCTCACCCAGGGTGAGCAGGAGGATCGCCGCCTTGTCAACGCGGCTCAATTTGACTGCAGCAGCTCTCTCACTCATCAGCGTTGATCCACTCTTTGACGACCTGCGCTACACGCGCCGGGTCCTCGGCCACAAGGCTCTTGATTGCATTGAGCTGTGCGTCATAACCCTCGGTAGGGCTCGGCAACAGAATACTTTGCGGACCGCCCAGACTGACGCGGTCGTTCGCCAATTCACCGTCCATCCCGACCATGCCGCCCAGCTCGGAGTCACGCTCGCCGCCCTTGCTCTGCGGGTTGGTGATGCCTTTGAGCACCGGACGCAGCACACCGAACACCAGCACCAGGATGAAGATCACGCCCATGGCCTGTTTGACGATGTCCCAGAACCACGGTTGCGAATAGAACGGGATGTCCGGGATCACTTCGCCGCGATCAGTGGAGAACGGCACGTTGATCACGCTGACGCTGTCGCCACGGCTGGCATCGAAGCCCACGGCGTCCTGCACCAGACGGGTGAAGCGCGCCAATTGGTCGGCGGTCCACGGCACCAGGGTGGTTTCACCGTTGGCCGGGTTGACCTTGACCTGATCGTCGACCACCACCGCAACCGACAGGCGATTGACCTTGCCCTGCTGCTGTTTGGTGTGGCTAATGGAGCGGTCCAGCTCGAAGTTCTTGGTCGACTGGTTACGTTTGTCGGCCGGGTACGGTGCCAGCATCGGCTGACCGGTGGCCGGGTCCATGATCTGCTGACCATTGGCGTCCAGCAGCGGCTGACCTGGAGCGATTGCACCTGCGGCCCCGGCACCACCGGCGGCGGCGTTTTGTGGCGCGGTTGCCGGGCCAGGCGGCTGGTTGCTCAGTGCGCCCGGTACGCCTTGCGGACCGCTGCCGCTGGAGCGTTGTTCGTTAACCGTCTGCTCGCTGCGCAGTGCAGGCTGATCCGGGTTGAAGCTTTCGGCAGTGGATTCGACGGCGCTGAAATCAACGTCTGCCGACACTTCTGCCTTATAGCGGTCATTGCCCAGCACCGGCTGCAGGATGTTCTGCACGCGCTGGGTCAGCATGCTTTCCATACGGCGGGTGTAATCAAATTGCTTGCCGGCCATGGACAGCTCGGAGTTCTCGGCCTGATCGGAGAGCAGGTTGCCCTTCTGGTCGACGACAGAAATCTGCGACTTGTTCAGTTCCGGGACGCTGGTGGCGACCAGGTTCATGATCGCCAACACCTGGCCCGGCTCCAGCGTACGGCCGGCGTACAGCTCTACCAGAATCGAGGCGCTGGGCTTGCGGTCGTCACGCACGAACACCGAGCTCTTGGGAATTGCCAAGTGGACGCGAGCGCCCTTGACGTTATTCAGGCTGGAGATGGTGCGTGCCAGTTCGCCTTCCAGGCCACGGCGATAACGCGTGGCTTCCATGAACTGACTGGTGCCCAGACCCTGATCCTTGTCGAGGATTTCAAAGCCGACGTTGCCGTCGTTCTGGGCAATACCGGCGCCGGCCAGCTTGATGCGGGCGCGAGACAAGTCATCGGCCTTCACCAGCAGCGCGCCGGAATTGGGCTCGACGGTGTAGGGAATGTCGGACTGCGCCAACGTGTCCATCACCTGCTTGGTGTCGATACCCGACAGGCTGCCGTAAAGCGGCTTGTAATCGGGCTGTTGCGACCAAAGCACCACGGCGAAACCAATCGCCACGCTGGCAGCCAGACCGACCATAAGGCCGACCTGACGCAGCATGGTCATCTCGGAGAGATTTTGCAGGAACGCCAACCCGAACATCGGTGGCTTACTTCCTGGCGCACCCGTTTTGGCGGGTACGTTATCGACGACGGCTTCGGCCATGACTTAAATCGTCCTCAAACCGGCATTTGCATGATGTCTTGGTACGCCTGAACCAGCTTGTTGCGTACCTGGGTCAGCGCTGTGAACGACACGCTGGCTTTCTGCGAGGAGATCATCACGTCAGTGAGGTCCACGCCGCTCTTGCCCATTTCAAAGGCAGTCGACAGCTGGTTCGACGCCTGTTGGGTGTCGTTGACCTTGTTTACCGCCATGCCGAGCATGTCAGCGAAGCTGCTCGCACCCGCCTGTTCCGGCGCTGCGATTGCCTTGGGTTGGGCCATGGCGTCCATTTGCATGGCGCGCATGTCCAGCATCAAGCGATTAAATTCAACACCTTGGGTCATGACGATTCTCTCAAAAGGGCCGCAGATTTTTGACACGGATTCAGCGGTTACCCATGTATTAGCAACAACGGTGCCAGACCAATAGCGGCAATGTGCCACGTTTGATGAAAGAGTTCAGCAGGCCATATTTTTGGGGGCACAGGCATGTCGGGGCGCAGAATAAATAACGCTCCGACGCCTCGATGGGCCGGCTTCAGACGGGAAGCAGCCATCAGTGGCATAGGGTCTTTATTGTCAGGGCTGACGTCTTCCCGGCTAAAGCCGGTCCCACGAAGCATGAGCTGTCTATGAGATCAGGCACCGTGGGGCGTCAGATTTATGCTCGGCCGGCGGGTCTTCAGGAGGCGAACAAAAACCCTTCGACATCCATCCCTGCATCGCGCATCTGCGCCAGCTTGTAGCGCAACGTCCGCGGGCTGATCCCCAGGCGTTCGGCAGCTTCTTTACGACGGCCGCGTTCGGCGCGCAGGGTATCGATGATCATCTGAAACTCACGCCGCCGCAGGTCCTCGCCCAAGGCGCCGGCCCCTTCCCCGCCGCCGGCATCCGGCGCCACTTCCGTGGCGCTGGCTGCAACGGCCGTCAGCTGAGGTGTGGCCGATGCGGCAAACGCAACCGGGCCCGTGAGGCAAAAGTCCTCAGCCTGAATGACGCCGCCCTGCTGCAGAATCAACGCGCGCTGCACGGCGTTGTCGAGCTCGCGCACATTGCCCGGCCAGGCGTAACTGATCAGGCACTTCTGCGCCTCGGCCGACAGGCGAACCGCAGCGTGCTTCATTTTCTTGACGTGCCGGGCGAGCAGGCGCTCGGCCAGCGGCAGAATGTCGGCGGGCCGCTGACGCAACGACTGCCAGGCGAGCGGGAACACCGACAGGCGATAAAACAAGTCTTCACGGAACCGCCCGGCCGCCACTTCCCCCGCCAGATCACGGTTAGTGGTCGCCACCACGCGGATGTCCAGCGCGATGGGCTTGCGCGCACCGACTCGCTCCACTTCCCGCTCCTGCAACACGCGCAACAACTTGGCCTGCAGGGCCATGGGCATTTCCGAGATTTCGTCGAGTAATAAGGTGCCGCCTTCGGCCTGCTCGAATTTGCCGGGCTGGGAGGCGATAGCCCCGGTAAAGGAGCCCTTCTCGTGGCCGAACAGCGTGGCTTCGAGCATGTTGTCCGGGATCGCGGCGCAGTTGATTGCGATGAACGGCTTGCCGGCGCGGGGTGACTGCTGATGAATGAAACGCGCCAGCACCTCTTTGCCCGTGCCGGATTCGCCGGAAATCAGCACCGTCGAGTCGCTACGCGCCACCCGAGCGGCCAGGTTAAGCAGTTGCACACTGGCCGGCTCCACGGCGATCGGTCCGTCACCCTCCGCCGGTTCCAGTCGGCCCAGTGCGTGACGGGCCACCAGGGCCAGCAGCGCCTTGGGCTCGAAAGGCTTGACCAGATAATCGGCCGCACCCTGACGCATGGCATCAACGGCACGGTCCACCGTACCGTGTGCGGTCATGAGCAGCACCGGCAGCTGCGGATAGCGGCTGCCCAATTGGCTGAGCAACTGATGACCGTCCATGCCGGGCATGTTGACGTCGCTCACCACCAGGCTGAACGGTGAAGCAGCCGCAGCGATCAGCGCCTCCTCGGCAGAACCCACTGCCTGATAGACGTGGCCGGCCAGCGCCAGGGTTTCGCCCAGGGCTTCACGCAGGGAGGGATCATCCTCGACCAGCAATACATTAATGGTCATGAAAGGTCACCCGACGACATTGGCAGCGCTCCCGTACCGGGAATCAGTGGCAATGAAACGATGGCGCAAGTGCCACGCCCCGGACGCGAGCGAAACTCGATGCTGCCCTGATGCGCTCGCGTTACGGCCGTGACAACCGCCAGTCCCAGGCCGGTGCCAGTGGCTTTGGTGGTGAAGAAAGGTTCGCCCATGCGCGCCAATGCCGCGGATTCAATGCCGCTGCCGCTGTCGCTTACACACAGCCGCAGCGTATTGCCGCGGCGGTAGGCGTGAATCTTGATGCGCGCACACCCGGCGCTGGCCTGCACCGCGTTTTCAATCAGGTTGAGCAATGCGCCCACCAACGTGTCGCGGTTGCACAGCAACTCGCCCGCAGGGCTGTCGCATTGCCAACGCACGGCGACGCCCCGAAGGTGCGTCTGCGCAGCGGATTCCAGCGCGGCGACCAGCCCCGTCGGGGTAACCCGGTCAGTCATGGGGAGCTCGCCGCGTGCAAACACCAGCATGTCGCGAACTTGATGCTCAAGCTCGTGAAGGCGCTCCTTGAGCCGTCCGGCGAAGCGCTGCTGGGTTTCCACGTTCAGTGCCTGCTCGGCCAGATGGCTGGCGTAGATCATCGCGGCAGACAGGGGTGTACGAATCTGATGTGCAAGGGATGCGACCATCCGGCCCAGTGACGACAGGCGTTCGTGCCGCGCCAGCTGGCTTTGCAGATGGCGGGTTTCGGTCAGATCATTCAGCAACACTAGCTGGCCTGGCTCGGCGTCCAGCGAACGCGTGGCAATCGACAGCCGGCGCCCGTCCTTGAGAGATATCTCATGGCCGTCGTCTTCGCGCGGTGCAAAGCAGCGGGCGATCACATGGCGCCAGAGCATGCCGATCAGCGGCTCACCCAGCAGATCCAGCGCGGCAGGATTGGCCTCGCGAACCATGCCGGTGCCGTCGATGACGATAACGCCGCCGGGCAACAGATCCAGCAGGTTCTGCAAGCGGTTGGCCAGCCGCTCCTTTTCCGCCAGTTCCTGCATGCGCTGCGCGCTGACCACCGCCAGCTCGCCCTTGAGCTCGGTGACTCGGGCTTCCAGCAGGCTGTAGGAATCGGTCAATTGGGTCGACATCTGATTGAACAGTGCAAAAGCATGCTCAAGGCCTTGTCGGCTGGCGGCTTCCGGGGACTGCTGCACTCGCGCACCCACGGCGAAGCCGGGTTCGGAAGACGTCTGAGCGGCCTGGGACATAGTTGATCTCTCGGGTAGCGAACCGTCAGTAAACGGTATGTTCCCAGAGACTTAGCAATCCCCGTGCCGAAAAAAAACCGCTGATAAATCAGCGGTTTATTTTTGGCGCGTCAAACGAGTGTCAGTCTTCGACCTGCTCGTCGCCTTCGCGGCGGCTCATGCCGTACTTGCGCATTTTTTCAACCAGCGTGGTACGTCGGATGCGCAGGCGCTCGGCAGCCCGGGCCACGATGCCATTGGCGTCGTCCAGTGCCTGTTGAATCAGCCCCTGCTCCAGCCCCCCGAGGTAGTCCTTCAAGTCCAGGCCTTCCGGCGGCAGCAGCGCACTGCTGCCGAAGTTGGGCGAGTGGCCGTTGATTGCTACGCGCTCTTCCAGATCGCTGCGCAGGCTGTCAACCAGTTGCTCGTCCTCGTCGTCGACGTAGCGGAATTTCTTCGGCAGCTCGGCGACGCCAATGACACCGTACGGGTGCATGATCGCCATGCGCTCCACGAGGTTGGCGAGTTCACGAACGTTGCCCGGCCAACCGTGACGGCACAGCGACATGATCGCAGCGGAGTTGAAGCGAATCGACCCGCGCTTTTCGTGCTCCATGCGCGAAATCAGCTCGTTCATCAGCAGCGGAATGTCTTCCACGCGCTCACGCAACGGCGCCATTTCGATCGGGAACACGTTGAGGCGGTAGTACAGATCCTCACGGAAGCTGCCGATCACGATCATGTCTTCGAGGTTTTTGTGCGTCGCGGCAATGATCCGCACATCGACGCTCTGGGTCTTGTTGCTGCCCACGCGCTCGAAGGTCCGCTCTTGCAGCACGCGCAACAACTTGACCTGCATTGGCAACGGCATGTCGCCGATTTCATCGAGGAACAGCGTGCCGCCGTTGGCCAGTTCAAAGCGCCCTGCCCGGCTGGTGATAGCCCCGGTGAAGGCGCCTTTCTCGTGACCAAACAGCTCGCTTTCGAGCAACTCGGCCGGAATAGCGCCACAGTTGACCGGCACAAACGGCGCATCTCGGCGCTTGGAATGGTAATGCAGGTTACGGGCGACCACTTCCTTGCCGGTGCCGGATTCACCGAGGATCAGCACGCTGGCATCGGTGTCGGCCACTTGCTGCATCATCTGGCGCACGTGCTGAATCGCACGGCTGGTGCCGACAAGGCTGCGGAAAAGATTGGGTTCACGCTGACGCCCACGTTCACGGGCCTGGTCGTACATCTCGCGATAGACCTGGGCGCGGTGCAGGGAGTCCAGCAGTTTGCTGTAGCTGGGCGGCATCTCGACAGTGGAGAGCACACGACGACGCAGGTCGTCGGCCAGTTCAGCCGATGAGTTCTCGCCCATCAGCAGGACAGGGAGGAATTCGTCCCAGGCGGCAACGGTTTTGAGCAGGCCCTGAAGGCTGCCCGGGGCGTTGACACTGCCTACCAGCACGCAAAGAACTTCTCGGGTAGAGGTCAGCGAACCCACGACTTGTTGCCAGTCGGTGCTTGAGCACGACAGGTTTTCATCGCCCAGAAAATTCAGAATCACCGCCATGTCACGGCGGCGCTGGCTATCGTCATCGATCAGCAGGATTTTGATTTCACGCCACATGCAATAGCAACTTCCCTAGTCAACTCGATGCCCGATCTCGGGCAAGCTTGGCTTTCGTATCGTCCGATGAGACGTGTCAATCACCAGAAATTAGTGAACTTCGCTGGTTAAGTCAAAAAACCGTTCACGGTCAATTTTATGGCGTACACGTTTTTTGCCATCAAACTGGCGTCAACCAAACAGATGGTAAACCTTTGCAGCACTTTTCGCTCGCTGGATCTGCGACATTTCGTCGACGATTGCTTGACGTTCGCCTACAGCCACGTCGATAAGCTTGCGATAGACGCCTAGCAGCTCTTCCAGATTGGTCCGCAACTCGGGCTCATCGTTGCTCGCCTGACTGATGACTTCGTCGACACAGGCCCGGCAGGCCATATCGAGCTGGCCGATTGCCTCCCAGTCACGCTGTTCGAGAGCATCGACCAAGGCTTCGCGGGTTTCTTCGATTCGCTTGAGTGCAGCGCTCATGGGTCTCTCCTTCAGAGCACGGGTTGCTGATCGCCGATCGCATCCCAGCCTTCCTTGAGCGTGGTCAGCAGGCCGCTGACTTCGTCAAGAATCCTCGGATCGGATTTGATGTTCGACTCTGCCAGACGCTTCATCATGTAGACGTACAGGTTGTCGACATGGGCCAGGGCTTCAGCCTGTTTTTCCATGTCCAGACCTTCGCGCAGACCACCGATGATCTCGATCGCCTTGCCGATCAACAGGCCTTTGGCGGGGATGTCCTTGCGCTCGATGGCGCCTTTGGCCTGAGCGATGCGGTCCAGGCCGGCTTCCATCAGCATCTGCACCAGGCGGTGAGGCGTGGCCACTGCGGTCTGGGCATGTGAATTGACCTTCTGATACTGCCGAAGGGCTGCCATACGGTTCATTGTCTTACCTCGCACAACTCGAAGTTTCTATATTGAGGGTATCGACACGGCCTGAAAAAACTTTAAGGCCAGATGCCAAAAACCCGGCACGGAGGCCGGGTCTTGTTCAGCTCGTCAACGATCAAGCGTTTTTCTGGGCGTTCAGCGAGTCAAAGAACGACGTGATGTTGGTGGCGGAGGCTTTCAGTTGGCCTACCAGCAAGTCCATCGCGTTGTACTTGGCAGTCAGAGTGGCCGTCAGGGTCGTCACGCGCAGGTCGAGTGCGGCTTGCTGATCCTGAAGGTTGCTCTGCTGCTTGTTCAGACTGGTCTTGCGCGTGTCGAAGATGCCGCCGGTCTGGGTGTAGGGCGTCACGGCCGCGTTCATCCGGGCCAGCAGACCGTTCTTGCCGTCGCCGGTACCCGTGAACAGCTGCTGTACGTCACCCGCCAGGCCTGCGTCCATCGCCGCAGTGAATTTCTTGTCGTCCAGAGTCAGCTTGCCGTCGCTTTGCCCGGTGGTGATGCCCAACTGGGACAGCACGGACAGCTGGCCTGGCGCACCGGTGGTCACCAGTTCTTTGCGCAACGCCGAAATGATCGCACGCGGCATCGCGTCGCCGGTCAATGAAGCCGGAGTCACCGTGGCGCCGGTGGTTTTGTCCGGGGTGTCACTCACCGAGGCTTTGGTCACCGTCGTCACAGCGCTGAGCACGGCGTTGTAGGAATCGACGAACGCCTGCAGCGACGCTTTCAGGTTGTCGGTGTTGGTGCTCACCGTCACTGTGGTTGTCGTGCCGCCACTACCTGGCAGCAAGTTCATCGTTACCCCGCCGAGGGTCTTGTCGACGGTATTGCTTTTGCTGGTGACTTGCAGCCCGTTGATGGTCAACGAAGCGCTGACTGGCGGGCTGCCAATATAACCGGCCGACGAAGCGGAGTTCGCATCGAGCTTGTCCGTTTTACCGATGGTGAAACCGGCAATGCTGCTGCTGGTGGTGATTTCGGAATCGGCACCTGTCACCGTCGAACCGAAAACCAGGCGCGTGCCTTTGTCGTCCGTGATGATGTTGGCACTGATATTTGTGGTCTTGGTGTCTTTGTTGATCTGCGCCGCGACCGAGGCCAGGGTGGCCCCCTCCGGAATGGTGTAAGCCTTGGAAATGCCATTTTGAGTGAGGGTAAGGTCCCCACTCGGAATGGCACTGGTAGCACCGCCGGCGAATGCAGCCGTGGCAACGCTTGAACTGGTGGCAATGTTCTTGACGTTAATCGAATAGGTGCCAGGCACTGCGGTGTTATCCGAGCTGACGGTCATCTTGGTTTCGTCAGAGGACTTCGCAGCGTAGCCAGTGAATTGCAGTTTACTGGTGGTGCCGGATGGCGGATTGACCAGCGCCTGGAACGCCGCCATCGCCGATTGCAGCGTACCGATGCCCGACAACTTGGTGGTCACCAGCTTGGTCTGGGTGGTGATCTGGGTTTGCTTGGCGGTTTTGTCGGAGTTGACCAGCGCGGTCACGATTTCCCCGATCGCCAGGCCCGAGCCGAGGCCGGTTGCAGGTGTAATTGGACTAGCCATGTGAGTCTCCTTTCGCTTGTGGTTGGCAGTGGGACGAGCACGCGATGCACAGGTATCGCGTCCACGCTGGGTGCCAATTAAACTTTTGCGTCAAACAACAGGCTGTTTGCGTTCTTGAGACTGTCAGCGAGTTTCAACGCTTCGGCGGACGGCAACTGCCGCACCACTTCACCCGTTTCGGTGGCAATGACTTTCACCACAACTTTCCCCGATTTGTCGTCGATGGAAAATTCCAGATTGCGATGAACCGACTGAAAGAACTGTTCCATCTGTTTGACTGCGGCTTCCAGTTCTTCCGACTTCTCACCAGGTTCCGAGTCTTTTCGCGCCGATGTGTCCGACTGCGCTGGGGCAGCAGGAGCAGAAACGACTTGAGGCGCCACGGCTGGCTTGTCAGCAACCACAGGCACCGCGGGCATCGACTGGATCACTGGATAAGCAAAATTCGGTCTGCTACTTATTTCCATGCCCACTCACCTCTGAAAGTAAAAAGCGGGAGAGCACGCAAGCATACTCCCCCGCCAAAACTCAAACCGTGATTACTGAAGCAGTTTCAGAACAGCGGATGGCAGCTGGTTAGCCTGGGCCAGAACAGAGGTGGAAGCCTGTTGCAGAGTCTGTTGTTTGGTCAGGTTAGCGGTTTCAGCGGCGAAGTCGGTGTCTTGAATACGGCCCAGTGCAGCAGTGGCGTTTTCGTTAACGTTTTGCAGGTTGGAAATGGTGCTGGTCAGACGGCTTTGCGAAGCACCGAGGTTTGCACGAGTGCTGTTGATCGTTGCCAGAGCAGCGTCAATTGCAGTGATTGCGTTGTCGATGTTGGTGCTGGCGGTGGCGCTGGTGCCAGTGATCGCAACCGAACCGCTTGCAACCGACAGGGAAGTAGCGTCGAACTTGGAGCTCAGAACCAGGTCGATGCGGTTGGCCGAGCCAGTGCTCGAACCGACTTGCAGGGTCATGGTGCCAGCCGAACCGTCCAGCAGGTTCTTGCCGTTGAGGTTGGTCGAAGACGAGATACGAGTCAGTTCGTCGGACATCTGACCGAATTCAGCGTTCAGAGCGGTACGGTCAGCCGTGCCGTTAGTGTCGTTTCGCGACTGAACAGCCAGTTCACGCATACGCTGCAGAATGTTGGTGGACTCTTGCAGAGCGCCTTCAGCAGTCTGAGCCATCGAGATACCGTCGTTGGCGTTCTTGATTGCAACAGTCTGGCCGCGGATTTGCGAAGTTTCGCGAGTGGCGATCTGCAGGCCGGCTGCGTCGTCTTTAGCGCTGTTGATTTTCAGACCGGAAGACAGACGAGTCATCGAAGTCGACAGTGCATCGGAAGCTTTTGACAGGTTCTTCTGAACAGCCAGGGAAGCTACGTTGGTGTTTACGCCTAAAGCCATGATGAATTCCTCGTTGGTTGGGTACTGCGGCTTTCCGGCCCTGGCAAGCGCCGGGTGTGGCCTAGAGAACCTACATAATGTTTATCGTCGCGGTTGCCAGGAGCTTGAGGGCTTTTTCAAAATTTTTTGCCACCAGAGCGCCACCCCCGCAGAGTGTTGTCCGGGGATACACAACGTTTCGGCCCAACCCCTTGAAGCTTTAACCGGACTCGGCATTTTGTTAACCAGTGCACATAAAGAGGGGCGCGCCCTGAGGCGCGCCCGGTGTGGTTGCCCTCTCTATAGAGAGGCCTTGGTTATTGCAGCAGCTTGAGAACGGCAGCTGGCAGCTGATTGGCCTGTGACAGGATGGCGGTGGACGCTTGTTGCAGGGTTTGCTGTTTGGTGAGCTCCGCTGTTTCGGCGGCGAAGTCGACGTCTTCTATCCGTCCGCGCGAAGCGGTGACGTTCTCGACGATATTGGTGATGTTGGAAATGGTCGAGGTCAGCCGGTTCTGCTTGGCGCCCAGTTCGGCGGTGGCCGCAGACACCGTGGCCAACGCCTTGTCGATCTGGATGATCGCATCGTCGATGTTTTTAGCTGTCACGGCAGATTCCAGCTCCAGCTCCGCTTTGGTGGGCTTCAAAGGGTCAACTCGCGTGAGCCCCACGTAGATTCCAGACCCGTCGATTTTCGGAGTGATATCGTCCCCGGCTTTAATGTCTCGGCTGCCGACCGCCAGCGGCTTGTTGGTTGCAGCGTCGCCAAGTTCCGCAGTCACCGCCGCGGTGTCCTCTTTCGCGGTGAACAGCGCCTTCCCGGAGAAGTCTTCTGTAAGTGCTACATCGATTTGCTCATCAGGACCCGTGTTGGCACCTACATGAAAAGTTAAAATGCCCGCGCTGCCGTCCAGCAGCTTCAAGTCCTGACCAAACTTGGTGCTGCCGGCAAGGCGATTAAGCTCCGCTACTTTTTCATCAAACTCTTTATTGGAAGCGGCCCGATCACTTGGGCTGTTAGTTCCGTTTTTGGCTTGCACAGCCAGCTCACGCATCCGCTGCAAAATACCAATGGACTCTTGCAGTGCGCCTTCGGTTGTTTGAATAACTGAGATGGCATCGTTTGCATTTCTGGCTGCTACAGTGAGCCCTCGAATCTGCGTGGTAAGCCGGGTGGCAATCTGCATTCCAGCTGCGTCATCTTTGGCGCTGTTAATGCGCAGACCAGAGGAAAGCCTCGTCATGGCGGTGCCTAGGGAGTCGGAAGAGCGGCCCAGATTCCTCTGAACAGACAGCGACGCAATATTGGTGTTAACAGTTAAAGCCATTTTTAATTCCTCGTTGATAAGAACGGAAAGTTCTCGAACACTCGGGGAAGTCCCTTTCTCCCGAAGAACTTACTGTCCACCTATCGACGAGCCCTGCATGGGCTTTAACCCACAATCGCCCACCACGGACTTTCAACCCCGACAACTGCAGGGGTTAGACCTGCCTAACCATTTGAATAATCCGACAATAAAAAAAACACTAAAAAACAACCGGCCGCGCGCGCTGTTTTCAGATAAAACTGAAACTAATGTAGGAAGTTTCTTTCACTGTATTCTTAATGGAAACGGCGTTCAGAACAGCTCTACAAACTCTACTTCAAGCCAATCTGCCAACCCTATCCAGTCCTGACGTTCCTGACACGCCAGGATTTCGCCCAGCACTTGCGCGCCCTTGGCCTGGTCGACAGCCGACATTTCACCGAGCAACGGCATTGAGCGGTCAATCAGCTCGACCATCTTCAGCGCCCCTTCGATGTCGCGGCCCAGACGAAACAGCCGTGCGCAATCGCGCGCCTCGTCAATGGTGGCTTGATGCAGTGTCATGGTGCGGTCCAGTCAGGGTCGAAGTGGGTGCCGGCGATGAGCGCGCCATCGCGGCTGGTGTTGAAGAACGTCACCTGCGGGTGGCGAGCGATGTAGCGCTCGAGTTCGATGAGGTAGCTGCGAAAATTGAGCTGCGTCTTGACCTTGTTGCCGCGCCCGTCCCGCACCCAGTGTTTGGCGATGCTGGATGCAGGGCCGAGGTCGCCGTCCTGCCAACCGGTGTGGGTCTTGCCGCCGGGAAAGGCGAAGTCGGCGCCGAACAGGGTGACGCGCGCCGCGCCCATTTTCACCGCAAGGTCAACGGCCGGGTGGATGACGCTGCCGCCCACATGCAGTGTGGCCCGGGGAATCTCCGCGCGCAGCCGGGCGTACAGCGGACTGGTGGAATAGCCTGCGTAGCGCGGCCCTTGCCACCCTTCGAGCATGGCAACGTCCTGGCCGGGCAGATACACCAGCGCAACGCCGGCCGAATCGTCGGCGGGCAAGTGCCGCGAGGTGATGCGATGGTCGATGGTGACAACGATATCGACCTGGATGCCCTGGTTGCGCAACGGCACGTAGGCGGTGTCGACGCAGATGATCAGCGGCCGCTCGGCGCTTGTGGAGGCCTTCAGGAGGCGCGGCAGGTGTTGTTGAAGACTCGGTCCCGTGGCGATGACGAACACGTCGCGCCCCGGCTGGGCAGCGAACAGCGCAGCGACATCAGTGTCGCGTTGCAGCAGGTCCCTGCCCTGCTCCAGCAAGCGCGCGTTGTCCGGCGTGTCTGCGGCAAACGCCTCATTGTTGAAGCTGACGTGGACCTCGCTGACCAGGCGATCACGGATGCGTGCGCTGGTGTCATCAGCGAGCACCAGCTCGGCGGGCAAGGCGAAAAATGGCAGCTGGATTTCGTCGCGGACGTCGGCATAGGCCAGGGTCACTCGCGGGTCCGACAGCCAGTCGTGCTGATCCAGCAATTGCAGCACCAGCGCGCACAACGCACCGTTGAGGATATGGACATGCAGGACTTGCAGCGAAGGGTCCGCCAGCATCACCCGCTGCAGATCCCCCAACGCCGTGCCGTAAACATGCACCACCGGGCTGTGGACCGGAAGACTGTGCGCCTGGGTCAGCGCTTCGGCGAAGCGGTCATGGCGACTGGTGAGCTGAACACCGTAGATGCTCAAGGTCGATTCACGACCTTCCAGCAACTGCGCGGGAACGGACCCGGCGTCTTCGCCGCACAATCGCTGGGCCACGTCCGGCCAGCGTTGCTCGATGACAGCGAGGTTGTGCTGAAGTATCTCGCTCAAGACGGCAATCCTTTTCCGGTGAGGCCTGCAGAACGCACAACGGCGACCTGAAATTCAGTGTCGCCGTTGTGCAGGCCGGGTACGGCCGGGTGCAGCGCTGTCACGGACGATATAGGATCGCCGAGCCCCACGACAAGCCCACGCCGAAGCCGCTGACTGCGATGCGTTTCCAGCTGGCGTTCATCACATGCTTTTCAAGCAGCAGCGGAATGCTGGATGACACCGTGTTGCCGGTTTCGAGCATGTCCTTGACGAACTTCTCCGGCGCCTTGCCGTCTTCGAAACGACGGGCGACCGCATCGACAATGGCGGCGCTGCCCTGGTGGATGCAGAACGCGTCGACGTCAGTGGATTGCAGGCCGGAGTCCGCCAGCAGTTCGTTGAGGTGCGCCGGCACTTTGACCAGAGCGAAGTTGAACACCTGACGGCCGTTCATGTAGAAGGCGCCGTCGGTGGTCTTGAGGAATTCCGCGCCAGAGCCGTCGGTGCCGAACTTGGATTTGCCAAGCTGCCATGGGGCGTCGTCGCTCATCCAGGTGGCGGTGGCGGCGTCGCCGAAGAGCATGGTGGTGTTGCGGTCTTCGGGGTCGACGATCTTGGAATACGGGTCGGCGGTTACCAGCAAACCGTTTTTCAGCCCGGTCGCTTCCATGAACCCCTTGAGCGCGTAAATGCCGTAGACGTAACCCGAGCAGCCCAGGGAAATATCGAACGCGGCGACGTGGGTGGGCAGGCCCAGCTTGTGCTGCACGATGGCGGCCGTGTGCGGCAGGCCCTCTTCGTCGCCGTTCTGGGTGACGACAATCAGCGCGTCGATGGAGTCCCGCGACAGCGCCGGGTTGTTGGCGAACAGTTGGTTGACCGCTTCGACACAAAGATCGGAGGTTTCCTGGGCATCGTCTTTGCGCGGCAGAAAAGCGGAACCGATCTTGCCAAGGATGAAGTCTTCATCCTTTCCGAATTTGGCACCCTGGGCGTAATTGTCGACGCCGGCTGTGGGCACATAACTCGCTATGCTCTTGATGCCAATCATCATGGCTTCCCAATAAAAAACTGCTGAACATCACCCGGCGCCATTAGGCGGGGCGTTGAAAATTCGGGGGCTTGCGGCCTGGTAGAGAGGCGACGCATACGCCAGGGCGACACCAGAAGTCACTCTGCAATCAGCCCGTTGACGTCACGGCCCGCCAACACGATACAGTGAAGATGCGCGTTATGACCCACAGGTCACCAAAAGTTTTACATGCTTTTAGCTGACCGACGGGTGCTGCGCAAGGCCGGATTGCCGCTCAGACAGGCAATTGACATGAAGATGTCATCGGAGTGTGGCGGGTTGTAGGACCGGCTTCAGCCGGGAAGAGGCCCTTATGCGCGCTCGCAAAACCAGCGAGCGAAACCTGATATTTGTAGGAGCGCGCTTGCCCGCGAAGACTGTGTTCCAGGCGCTGGAGAATTCTCGGATGTACCGGCCCCTTCGCGGGCAAGCGCGCTCCTACAACGGGCCTGCGCTGTACGCACCCTCGGCCGTAACGCATCGGTTTTGCGCCGTAGAAACCCTCGGCGGCCACACACCGGTCGGGCGAACCTGGCATTTGTAGGAGCGCGCTTGCCCGCGAAGACTGCGTTTAAGACGCTAAAAATTTATCGGATGTACCGGCCCCTTCGCGGGCAAGCGCGCTCCTACAACGGGCCTGCGCTGGAACACCCTCGGCGCCAAGCATCGGTTTGGGTGGTACGCACCCTCGGCGGCATACACGGGTTTGCGCTGTGCGTGTTCTCTTTCTTAACCGACCACTTCCCAGTTCAACGCGGTGCCGCGTTTCAAGGCGTGGCGTGCCTTGCGCCCCAGCACGGCGTCGATGTGCTTGGGCGCCAGGCCCAGGCCTGGGCGAATCGCTCGGATGTTGTCTGCGCTGAAAGCCTCGCCTTCGGCGATGTCCCGCACCACATAGAGCGAGCGTCGGTACTGCAATGATTTCTGTTCGGCTTCGGTGGCACCGTATTGCACGTGGCCCATGCCGGCCCAGGCGCGCTCGGTTTCGACGACCAGGCTGGCCATCTCCGCCGGTTCAAGGGAAAAACTGGCGTCCACGCCACCATCGGCACGGTCGAGGGTGAAGTGTTTCTCGATGACCGTTGCGCCCATGGCCACCGCCGCCACCGACACGCCGACGCCCATGGTGTGATCGGAAAGGCCCACCTGGCAGCCAAACAGCCCGGCCAGATGAGGAATCGTACGGATGTGGCTGTTCGCGGGCGTTGCCGGATAAGTGCTGGTGCATTTAAGCAGCACCAGGTCTTTGCAACCCGCTGCCCTGGCCGCGCGCACGCTTTCGTCCAGTTCGGCGATGCTGGCCATGCCGGTGGAAATGATCATCGGCTTGCCGGTGGCCGCGACCTTGCGAATCAGCGGGATATCGGTGTTCTCGAAACTGGCGATCTTGTAGGCCGGCACGTCGAGGGTTTCCAGAAAGTCTACGGCGGTCTCATCGAACGGAGTCGAAAACGCAAGCATCCCAAGCGCTTTGGCTCGCTCGAAGATCGGCGCATGCCATTCCCACGGCGTGTGCGCCTGCTGATACAGCGCATACAGCGAGGTGCCGGCCCACAGGCTGTTGGGGTCCTTGATGAAAAACTCGCCCTCGGCGATGTCCAGCGTCATGGTGTCGGCGGTGTAGGTCTGCAGCTTCAGCGCGTGGGCGCCCGCTTTGGCGGCCGCCTCGACGATCCGCAACGCCTGATCCAGAGACTGGTTATGGTTGCCGCTCATCTCGGCAATGATAAACGGCGGCGCGTCGGGGCCGATGCTGCGGGAACCGATCTTGAAATGACTCATCGTTGCTCACTCACTGAACTGATGTGGGCCGGCGCCGGGCCGGTCCGTGAAAAAGTTGCGGGACGACGCTTCATGCGCCCTGCCCTGCTGCTGCGCCACGATCAATGGCGGTCAACGCTTCGGCAATCCGCCTGGCACCACGGCCGTCGACCAAACGCCTCGACGCCTGGGCAAAAGCGCGACGCAACGCCGCGTCACCGATCACTCGCGCGATGCCATCACGCAGTTGCCGAGTGTCCAGCTGTAGATGCGGGCCCAGGTACAGGTGGACCCCGGCCTCGGCGAGCAACTGCGCGTTGAGCTGCTGATTGTTGGCCACCGAAATGCACACCGTCGGCAAGCCCAGCGCCGCGCGCTCCCAGGTCGTACCGCCGCCCGCGCCGATGAACAGATCCGCCGACTGCATCAGCGCAAAAAAGTCGCCGGTCAGCGTGTGCAATCGCCAGAGTGGTCGAGAGGCGGCGAGCTCGCTCATTGCCTGCCAGTGCGGGTTATGCAGGCCGGCGACAACATCCACCTGTACATCGTCGAACCCTTCCAGCGCCAGCAGGGTGGCGTACACCTGGCCGGCCGCGTCGAAACCGCCAAAATTCACCAGCACCCGTTCAACCCGGGGCTTGATTGCAATGGGATCACACTGAAACTCGTCGCGCAGCAAAGCGAATCGCGGCCCCAGAAACGTTTGGCATTCAAGCCCGACCCAGCGCGCGTAAGGTTGATCGAGCACCTGGGCGCTGAAATTCTGATCCAGCAACAGCTCGACCGCGTGGGGCCGATTGGCCAGGTCATCGATGGCCATGATTCGGGCTGCAAACCCGCGTGCCGCGTTCTCCCAGCGCGCGTCCAGCCCGTAGTGGTCGACAATTAGCCAGTCGAACGGGGGCTGCCCCTGCAATTGCTCACCCAAGGCAGACACATCTGACTGCCACGGCAGGGGCGCTTCGATGTCCTGGTCTTCGTCAGCCTGATAGCGAGCCGGCAGCGCGTACGTGATGAAGCCCTGATCGGCCAGGCGCTCCAGCAGGTGGCCGGTCAATGCGCGACAGGCAAAGTGCACATCGGCGCCCATGTTTTTCAATACATGGGCCAGCGTCAGGCAACGGGCAATGTGACCGCTGCCGATGGTCACGGACGCGTCGGCACGGATCAGCACGCGCATCATTCCAGCTCCCCGCCTGCCTTCAGCGCAGCGTACAAATATTCTGCGCGCAGCCAGTCCTCAGGGCTGTCGATGTCCTGCACCAGATGCCGGGGCAGGATCACCGGCAGGCTGAGTTCGGAAAAGACCGTGTCGCCGCGCAACCAGGCATCGCTGCGACCCCAGTAAAACTGCCCCGCATCCTGATAAGCCGCCGGCAGGTCCTGAGAGCGCACGCTGCGGTATTCCGGGTACATGGCGTTCACGCAGCCATCGCCGTCAATCAACAGCGCCCGCTGCACCGGAAAGCCGAAGCTGCACACCGAGAAGGCATAGGATTTTTCCGGCGCCGCGTGCAGTGCCTCAAAGCCTTGACGGAGAAATCGCGCCTGCAGCAACGGCGCAGTGGCGTAGATGCAGCAGGCGTAATCGAATGGCTGACTGAGAGTGCCCGCGACGGACTGAAGCGCATGCTGAATGACCGCCGCCGTGCCGGTATGCGCATCCGCCAGATGGGCAGGACGCATGAACGGCACCTCGGCACCAGAAGCGCGGGCGACATCGGCGATTTCCTCGTCATCGGTGCTGACGATGACGCGGTCGAACACCCCGCTTGCCAGCGCAACGCGAATGGAATGGGCGATCATCGGCTCGCCGTTGAACAGTTTGATGTTCTTGCGCGGGATGCGCTGGCTGCCGCCGCGTGCGGGAATGATCGCAATGGCGCTCACGGTCGACGGCCTTTCATGACAGGGCGCGCATCAGTTGGCCGCCCGCGCCGTTTCGCCGAGCAGGCGGCGCAGCTGATCGACCACTTCATCCTGCTGAGCGTCGGTCATCGCCGGGTACAGCGGCAGGCTGATGGCTTGCGCGTAATACGCCTCGGCCTCGGGAAAATCGCCGGCCTTGAAGCCCAGTTCGCGGTAATAGGGCTGCAGGTGCACCGGAATGTAATGAACGTTCACACCGATGCCGGCAGCGCGCAGCCCTTCGAACACTTGCCGATGACTCAACACCAGTCGCTCGGTCTGCAGCCTCACCACGTACAGATGCCAGGCGGACTCGGCGCCGGGCTGGCTGGTGGGCAAGCTCAGCGGCAGGTCCGCCAGCAGCGTCTGATAACGCGCCGCCAGCTCACGGCGACGGGCCAGAAAAGCGTCCAGCTTGTTCAACTGTGAGAGACCGAGTGCCGCTTGCAGATCGGTCAGGCGATAGTTGAAGCCGAGCTCGATTTGCTGGTAGTACCAGGGGCCATGACTGGCTTCGTCCATCTGCGCGGCATCCCGTGTCATGCCATGGCTGCGCAGGCGGCGCAGATGCTCGGCGAGTTCGGGCCGATTGGTCAGCACCAGGCCGCCTTCGCCGGTTGTCACGATCTTCACGGGGTGGAAGCTGAACACGGTCATGTCGGCGAATTCGCCGCAGCCCACCGGACGCCCTGCGTAGCGCGCGCCAACGGCGTGAGAGGCGTCCTCGATCACCATAAACCCGTAACGGCGGGCCAACTCACCGATGGCATGCATGTCGCAGCTCTGACCGGAAAATGCCACCGCGACCAGCACCTTGGGCAGTCGCCCCGCAAACTCGGCCGCGTCCAGCTTGCGCGCCAGCGCGGCGGTGTCGAGGTTCCAGGTCAATGGGTCGATGTCGACAAAATCCACATCGGCGCCGCAATAGCGCCCGCAGTTGGCCGAGGCCAGAAAGGTATTCGGGCTGGTCCACAGCCAGTCACCCGGGCCGAGACCTGCGGCCAGGCAGGCAATGTGCAGCGCCGCCGTGGCGTTGCACACCGCCACGCCAAAGCCGGCCTCACAGCGCTCGGCCATGGCGTTTTCGAAGCGCTCAAGGGTCGGCCCCTGGGTCAGCCAGTCGGACTTGAGCACGTCCACAACGGCATCGATATCAGCCTGATCGACGCTCTGCCTGCCGTACGGAATCATGGCGTGACGTCAGCGTGCAGCTCGCCGATCTGGCGGATCGACAGAAAGTCCGGGTTGGTGTCGGAGCGGTACTCAAAGTCATCGTGGACCGCCTTGCCCTGTGCGCCAGTTGCATCGACGGCGAAGTCGGTGTCGACGTTGTTGAAGCGAATCGACGGCACGATGGTGTAGTGATCGTCGAACTCCAGGGTCATGCGCGCATCATCCTGCGGCACCATCAGCTCGTGGAGTTTCTCGCCGGGACGAATGCCGACGATCTTGTGCGGCAGCTTCGGGGCCATGGCCTGGGCCAGGTCGACGATGCGCACCGAGGGGATCTTGGGCACGAACACTTCACCGCCGTGCATGCGCTCAAAGCTTTGCATCACGAAATCGACGCCATGGTCCAGGGTTATCCAGAAGCGTGTCATGCGCGGGTCGGTAATGGGCAGCTCGGCCGCACCGCCGGCCAGCAGCTTGCTGAAGAACGGCACAATCGAACCGCGCGAGCCAGCGACGTTGCCGTAGCGCACCACAGCGAAACGGGTCTGCTCTTCGCCGCCGATGTTGTTGGCGGCGACGAACAATTTGTCCGACAGCAGCTTGGTGGCGCCGTAGAGGTTGATCGGGCTGGCCGCCTTGTCGGTGGACAGCGCCACGACTTTCTTCACGCCATTGGCGATCGCGGCCGCAATGATGTTTTCCGCGCCATTGACGTTGGTGCGGATGAACTCGGTCGGGTTGTATTCCGCCGCGGGCACATGTTTGAGGGCCGCAGCATGGACCACGTAATCGATGCCGCGCATGCCCTGCACCACCCGCTCGGCGTCGCGCACGTCCCCGAGGAAATAGCGCATACAGGGGGCGTTGAATTCCTGCTGCATTTCATACTGCTTGAGCTCATCGCGGGAAAAGACCACCACGCGCCGGGGCTGATAACGCGCCAGCAGCGTGCGGATGAACATCCGGCCGAAGGAGCCGGTGGCACCGGAGATGAATACTGATTTGCCGTTGAACATGTTGAAGTCCTTAACCTGGGGGCGACCTTAAGCGATCAGAGCCATCCAATCCGCACGCGACGTGGTGTCGAGGGCGAAACCCTGCCCTGACAAGCTCATGTTCTGGTTATAGGCCAGATCATGAGCGAACGCTGCGGTCCATTCTGCCTGCAAGCGCGCCAATGCAGCCGGCGCCTGTTTTGTTTCGCCCGGATGCACGACGTGAACCTGAGGTGTCCAGACCGTCAGGAAACCGCTCTGGCCGATCTTCAGGCAGAAATCCACCACCGCGTAAGCGTCACCGTAGTGCGCCTCATCAAGACCGCCCGTGGATTGGAACAAGGACTTGCGCACCATCACGCAGGCAGGCGATACCGCCGAATAGTTTTGCTCCAGCACCAGGCGCTGCATGTAACCGCTCGCCTCTTTGGGCTCGCCAATAAACGCCGAACCCACACCACCATTCATCCCCAGGATGAGGCCCGCGCCCGTCACGGTGCCGTCGCGATCAATGAGTTTGGGGCCAACCACCGCCACTTCGGGGCGCATCGCGTGATTGAGCATGGCGTCGATCCAGTTCGGGTTGACCACCTCGCTGTCAGCTGCGAGCAGCACCAGATAGTCGCCGTCGGCGTGTTGCGAGCCTGCGTTGTACAGCGCAGCCTCGCTGAGGACAACCTCGCTGCGCAGCACACGGATACGTTTGTTCTGCTGTTGCTGCCGGTCCAGCCATTCATGGACCTGCGGTGACTGGCTGTGGTTGTCGACGATCAGCACGTCGTAGCGCGTATAGCGGGTGCGTTGCAGGATGGCCGTCAGGCAGCGCTGCAACTGGTCAAGGTTGTCGTGACTGGGGACGATCACGGTCACTTGCGGACGCTCGGCGTGGCGATAGTCGATCTGCCAGGTGCCGGGACGGGCCGAGGTGACGTGCGCCTTGTAGCCCAGCGCGGTCAGGTGGCGTGTGATCGCAAGACGCTCGTCGCTGTTGTCCAGGCCTTCGGGCGATGCGCTGATCAACAGCGGTTCGTCCAGGTGAGCCAGCCACGCAGGACCGCCCTGCTCGATTATTCGCAACAGCAGATCGAATTCCAGCGCACCGGTGAAATCAGCGCTGTAACCGCCCGCGTCCAGCAATACGTCCTTGCGGATCAGCCAGTGACGGGCCATCAATCCCGGGTTGCGCAGCAGCAGGTCGAGGTTGAAGCCCGGTCGCAGGACATCTTTCAACGCGCCATTGGACTGGCGATGGATCTCGTCACCGGCTACAGCGCGGACATCGCTCGCGCCCTGCAGCTCCAGCGCCGCACGCAGCAGCCCGCCGGGCAGGAACTGGTCACCGGCCTCTACCAGCATCAGCCAGCCAGAGGCGATCTGCCGGGCAACCTGGTTGAGCTTGTCGACGTAGTTGCTTTTGCTGACTTTGACGAAGTGCAGCGTGTTCTGAACAGACGTCGCCACGGGCGGTTCGCCGGTGGTGAAAACAACGATGCGGAAGGATTTGTAGGCACCCTCGACGAGGCTGTCCAGGGTCACCTGAAGTTTGCGCATGTCGTCTTCGAGGTCCAGCAGGAAGATCCCGAATTGCGCACCGCCACCCTCCGCCGCCAGACGGGCAACGGCCCTGGCGGTGACGTCGGCATCCGGCCGGCGCCCTTCAAGCCAGTGCAGCAGCTGACCGGACGCGGTGGCATGCAGCAGGTGCTGCCGGTCCTCGGCGCCCACCGCTTCAAGACGCTCCAGCCACTGGCGCATGCCCTGCGCCTCCTGGGGCTCGTCAAGATGAGCCAGTTGCTCGGCGAGCCTCGCGACCACCGTCGTGTTGAACACGTTGACGTCCAGCGCTTCCCACAGCCGCTCGGTGATGGTCTGCGCGGTGTCGTTGTCGTGCAGCGTCAGCAATTGCGCCTGGGACACCCACATGCCTTCCAGTTCGGCCCGCTGCGCCGATCCGGCCGGCAGCGCACCCACCAGAAATTCGATATCGGCGAGGCGGTCGAAGAACGGCTGGTTGTAGAACGGCAACTCGACATACTGGTTGACCCCAAAGCGCCGAACCGGTCCGCTCAGAGGGCTTTTCCAGCTGGATTCGATGATTAATTCGTGGGCCGAAGCAGCGTCTTCGCGCACGCACTTGAGCAGGGTATTGAAACTGTCGAGCACGACGGCGCGCGCGGTGTTCGCGCCATGACCGAGGGCGACACCTGACAGGGAGGCGAGGAAGTCGGCGAACGACTCGCGGGCATTTTTAGACGCCGGGTCGGCGTCGCTCAGCGCGGCAATGAGGCTGGCCTTGTTGCGCGCAGGCGCGTTGGTCTGCTCGCGGACCGCGAAGGCCAGGGGCAGCACTCGCCCCTTGGCGCGGGCAATCAGGAACCAGGCCAGGCCGATGCCCTGCCACACCTCATTGACGTCCTCCGGCACCGCGCTGCACCACTCGCGCAGCAGCTCGGTGCGCATGACCGCCTGCGCCGGGGTAATGAAAGCCGCCATTGCCTGCTGGACGCGCTCCTCGGCGGAGTCATCGCACAAGTCTTCCGGTACCTTTTTGTCGCGACGGAAATACTCAACCTGGCTGCCGGTGTCACGATAGCTCAGGGAATAACCGTGGCAGAAACCGTAGTCGGGGTTGTCCTGCAGAAAGCTCACGCTCTCGGCCAGCGCATCCTCCACGAGGAAGTCATCGACCCTGGCGAGGGTCACGAAAGGCGTATTCACCCGCTCCAGCGCATGGGCCAGCGCCTGTACCGCACTCGCCCCCGCCAATTGCGGCGCATGGAGAACCGTCACCTCCGGCGCCAAGCCGCCCCCCACCGACGGCGCCTCGACAGACGTATCAAGAACCAGCAACGGCCCGGCGTAGTCCCGGTAAAACTGCAACGTGCGGCGCAAGAAATCAGGCTGATCCCGCGAAATCACCAGCAACGTATTGTGAGCGTTAGCCAAAGCAGTTTTTTTGACGCTGGATACTGAAGTCGTAACCCCGGACATTGCCCATCCCCACCGAATTAAAAGTCGAGGTCAGTAATACCGGCCCCACACGCCATCCCCCGCGCCGGAAAACACGCGAAAGACAACAGAATGAAGGACGGGATTGCAGGAAACGCGCCAGCTTGGCACGGGACAGCGGGACCAGAGCGCGGAGCGTCACGGGTGAGTGTCCACGCGGATCGTAGGACCGATCGACACCCGAACGTGATCCCCGGTAGGAGCCGGCTTGCTGGCGAAAGCGGTGGGTCAGATATGAAGACGCAGCTGGGAGCAAGCATTCGCCAGCAAGCCGGCTCCTACAGAGGGGTGTGTGAAGCCAAAACCGGTAAGCATGCCGGGGCATTAGTATGGGCGTCACTTACCTGGGCCTGAATCCATATCTCCAGAGGGACGCGGAGCGTCCGGAACGGCGTTACCACGCGGAGCGTGGGAGCGATCAGAAGAGTGGTGAGCCCGTTGCGGTGTGGGCGAAGGCGCGCCGCTGTGACGCCGAGCGTCACGGGTGAGTGTCCACGCGGATCGTAGGACCGATCGACAACCGAACGTGATGCCCGGTAGGAGCCGGCTTGCTGGCGAAAGCGGTGGGTCAGATATGAAGACGCAGCTGGGAGCAAGCATTCGCCAGCAAGCCGGCTCCTACGGGAAAACGCGTTTATCCAGCAGGACCGGCTTTAACCGGGGAGCCACTAATCTGCATGTGATCTACCCCCGACCTGCATTAATCTGCCGCGATTTGCCTTTAATCTGCGGTTGATCTGCCTTTGATCTTCAAACACATAACGTCCAGACGACACCCATCGCGACTTGGGTGCAGGCTGAACGCAGGTTTTGCGCAGTGGGCCGAGCCGCGGGGATGCGGCGAGAGCGCCGTTGCGGACATGGATGTCCGTTCGGCGCGGGCCCACGGAGCAAGACCGGAGTGAAGGAACCCCGACGAAGGAGGGGCCAAACCAGGAGCACAAGCCCTTGGCTGCTCTTTGAAACCGAAGGCGGGGCTTTATCAAGTAACTCGCCGAAGGCGAAACAGTCTGCCCCCAGGCAGACGCCTTTGCCCTTGCCCTTGCCCTTGCCCTCGATCTACCAACCAAAAAGCCTCAATCCGCAAGCCACCCATTAACCCAATACTGCAAATTGTCACCCCGCAACATGAAATCGCGCATCACCACCTCATGCAACTCATCACCCATCCTGTAACTGGCCTGCGGGTCAGCCAAATGCATACGAATCGCCTCAAGCCACTCCTCAGTCGTATTGCCCGTCAACCGCGTACACGGCAAATACCCCCGATACGCCTCAGTGTCCGTACAAATAACCGGATAACCACATGCGCCATACTCCAACAGCCGCAGATTGCTCTTGCAGTCATTGAAAATGTGATACTCCAACGGCGCCAGCGCCAGATCCAGATTAAGGCTCGACAACTTCGCCGGGTACGCCTCCAGACTCACCGCCGGGTGAAACTCCTTCAGGAACGGCCGCAGATCCGGTGGACACATCCCGAAGAACACCCAATCCACCTCGTCCGCCAACTGGCGAATCACATCCGCAATAATCTCCAGATCGCCGCCATGGCTGGTGCCGCCGCCCCAACCCACGCGGGGCTTGAACGACGTCCGGCGCTGCGCACGTCGGCCCGTCCACAAGTGCGGCGCGAGCATGTTCGGCACCACGCGAATGTCGTGATGCATCGAAGACAGCGCGTTGCCCAACGCATGAGTGGACACCACCACGCGGTCGCACAGGCTGATACCCCGCTTGACCACCGCCTCCAGATTGGTCGGCATGTGCCGGCCGTGGGCGTTTTTCTTGGGCACGCTGATCACATAATCGTCCAGCTCGAAGATGCGCCGGGCGTTTGAAAAGGTTTTCAGACGCACCGTGTCCTCCATCGACGCCTCGTGGTATCGACCCTGCAGCACGATCACATCCGGCGAGCGGCGTTCAAGCTCGATGGTGGTCGGCGCGTCGTAGGCGATCTGGCCAATGATCCGGTCAGCCGCCGACAGCTCGATAAACGGCTGGGTCACGCGGTAATGGCCGACCGCAGTAGCGTTCATCGGCAGTGCCAGCACGCTGGGCAGTGAGCGTTCGGAAAACGGCGACCACCCGGTACGCAGGCCAGGGTCCAGGCGGAAGCTATAGGCGTCCAGGGTGAGGCTCGGGTTATACGCCGGGTCGCGGGCGATGATCGGTAACCAGCGCAAATACAGCGCTTCAAGCTCACGGGTCTGACGCTGTTGGGCTTCGTCATCGCGCGTCTTGACCGGCGCTGCGCCCAGCGCCATCACCGAAAACGGTGTCCACACCACCAGGTAGCCCTGCTCTCGCACACGCAGGCACAGGTCAACTTCACTGAACGAGTCGGCAAAGGCTTCGGCATCCAGCGCGCCAACGTGCTCGAAAACGGACCTGCGCACCAGCAGGCAATCAGGCCCGACGGCGCTCAGGTCCTGAACCACTTGCAGGCGCTGCATGTAGCCCGCTGCATCGAGCGATTCGCCGTAGAACGGCGTCGCCGCGGAGTTCTGCAAACCGAGGATCACCCCGGCGTGAACAATCGCCCCGCTGGCATCGAACAGCTTGCCGCTGACGACCCCGACCTCCGGCCGCTGGGCGTGATTCATCAACTCGCCGAGCCAGTCGCCCTGGGTCACCACCGCATAGGGATTAAGCATCAGCAAGTACTCGCCGCGCGCGTGTTGCGCAGCCAGGTTGCGCAACGCCGTGGGGCTGAGCACCTCGCCGCTGTACAGCACACGAAACGCGTCGCTGCCCATGTTCGCCAGGCCTTCAAGCCAGGCCAGGGCCTCGGCGCTGTCGCTGCCGTTGTCGACGATCAACAGCTCGTAATGCGGATAAGCGGTTTTTTCCAGCAAGCTGTCGAAACAGCGTTGCAGTGCCGCCAACTGATTGCGATGGCTGACGATGATCGACACCAACGGCTGCTGCGGATGCTCATAGTCAATCCGATTGAGCAGCGGCTGGTTGCCCTGGCGCAAGTGATGCTCGATGCCGCAGCGCTGCAAATGCGCCTGCACCACCCGAGGGTTGTGTTCGATGACCTCGTCCGAGATCAGCCACTGGCCCAGCGCGAACTGGCTTTCCACCAGCAAATCGGCGATGTGACCGATGGACTGGGCGCCATCGTTCTCCACCAGTCGCCAGATCACGTCATGGGGCGCCAGCTCGCCGAAGCCAGCATCGAAGCCACCCAGCGCGATGAACCGCTGGCGCTCGAAGGCAAGCACTCGGCCTACATAAGGATAGCTGCGCAAGAAGTCCAGGTTGAAAGCGGGTTTGAACACCGGCTCGGCGGATTCGCCTTCACGCAGCGCGCCTTCATCGCTGTAAAAACAGCGCACCTGCGGAGCATTAGCGATGCGGTCGGCGAGGGTCAACAACGCGGGCGCCACCAGGCGGTCGCCAGCACGCAACAGGTAAAACCAGTCCGCGCCTTCCAACTGAGGCAGCAGGCCATTGAGCTGATCGGCCCAGTCGGCTTGAAGCGGCAACTTGAACAGGCGCTCTTCCAGCACCGGCTCGGTGACCGAACCGGTCAACATCACCGTCAGCTCGGCGGGGTAAAACTGCTCGGCGAGGCTGTCCAGCGTCAGCTTGCGCCGCGCGCTGCTGCCGTGTTCGTCGATGACCACGGCGACGATCTTCGGCTGCACGGGCAAGCGCCGCAGCCTGTCGGGCAGCAACGCTTGCTGGTGCGCGTTGAAGGTTCGGCAACTCAGCCACTGGGCATAAAGTTCGGCAAAGCTCTGGCTGTCGACGCCCACTTTAAGTGGCAGCACGGCCTGTTGGCTGCCCAGGGTCCGACTCAACGCCAGTTCCTCCCAGACGCGTGGCTGCCGCTCGGCATGGTCCAGCTCGACGTAACGCACCCATCCCTGGGCGGGCGGTGGTTCGCTGGTCCGGGCCTTGAGCATGTCCACCAGCCAGGTCAATTCGTTGGCAGCGGCGAGGCGCATGGCTTGCTGGCGACTGAGGCGCTCGGGGTGCAGGCGCTCGACACTGAGCACCTGGTTGAGCACGATCAAATTACCGCGCCGCAACAGGCAGGTGTATAGGGCCAGATCCAGCATCGCAGCGAAGCCTTGGTCCTTACCGGTCAAGGCGGGCAGCAGCTCCTGGATGTCGGCGCGGCGAAACATCGCGCTGGTGAAGCTGCCGAGGAAGTTGGACGGGAAGTTCTCGAAGATCGCCAGCATGTCGGTGCCGAGAAACAGCGAGTCCTTGGGCGCGACCGGTGTGTTCTCCAGACGCGACGGCAGCTGAATGCTGTCAGCGTCCCAGAGAAAGCGCTGCGCCAGCACCAGGTTGGCGTCGGGATTGGCAACGAACGCCTGCGCCTGCAAGGTGATACAGCCAGGGAACAACCGATCGTCATCGCACAGAAACTTGACGTACTCGCCCTGCGCCTGCGCCAGACACTGCAGCAAATTCCCCACAAAACCGAGCCGCTGCGGGTTGCGCACGTAGCGCATCTCAACGTTGCTCAAAGGCGTGAGGGTGTCGACGATCTCGCGTATTTCGCTGCCAGGGGAGTCGTCGCAAACGATGACTTCCAGACGCTCATAGGTCTGGGTCAGGGCGCTGGCCAGGGCGGTCTGGAAAAACCGAGGGTTGTAGGCGGGGATGACGATGCTGACGAGGGGAACTGAATTCACAGGCAGACTCACGAGCGGTGCCGGCCTTCAGCGCGAAGGGCCGGCCTAACCGCTGACTATAACGGTTAACGCTCAGCGGGCGGGAACGCAGGCTCGGCCCGCGCTCCGTTCAGCGGCGCACTTACAGTTTGCTGAACAGGTTCAGCGCTGACAGCTGAGTAAAGACCAGCTGCGAAGCTTGCAACATGGTCTTCTGCAGGGTCAGGCGGGCAATGGCATCAACCGGGTCGGAGGCAGTGATGCCTTGAGCCTCGTTGCTGCCGTTGTCCAGCAGGTTCTGGTTGGTCACGCCCTGGTCAGTGGCGGTTTTTGCCCGCGCACCGCCGTCGCTGACTGCGTCGTTGATCTGGTTGGCCGCGCTGGTCAGGTTGCCGATGGTCGAGCTCAGCGTGGCCTGCAGTTTTTGCTTGGCGACCGGGTCACCGTCCACTTTGCCGTTCAACGCCGTGATGACGTTGGACAAGGTGTTGAGGATGTTCTGGCTCTGCTGAGTCGACGACTGCGCCGTGAACTGATCACCGCTGGCCAACGTCACCGGAGTGCCGCTGAAGGTGAAGGTCACGCCCGACGCCACGGCCTGATTGGCCACTGGGGTACCGGTCAACGTGCCGCTGGAGACCCGCTTGCTGGTGGTGGCGTCGTACGGCGCGGCATACAGGTCGAACTCTGTGGCGCTGCTGAAGCGGATGATCGCCCCGCCCGACGGGAAGGTCTCGTTGAATTGAGTCTGGTCGGTAACAGTTGAATCGGTGACCACCGTGGTCGACGGGTTACCCGGCGAACGGGTCGTGCTCACCGTGCTGTTGGACACTGCCAGGCTGAACGTATGACCGGCAATGGCCGCATCGGCCTGTGCCGCGTCGCCGTACTGCGCCGTGGTCAGGTTGACGTTGAGGGTCAGCTCCAGCCCGCGGAAGCCAATGGTTTGATTGCCTTCGTTGTTCGACGAAAACTTGCCGGTCGAGGTGGCATCGGCGGTCACGTCGTTGCCGGCTTTGTCGAGAATCTTGTACTGCGTGCTGCTCTGGAACGAAATGCTGTACGGCTCACCTGGGGCGAACTTGTTGTCGTAGGCCGCGGTATTGCTGACGCTGCCGCCCGACAGGGCAATGACGTTGTCGTTCACCGCAGGCGATGTCAGTGTCGTCGTGGTGCGCGTGGTGTTGATCGCCTGCTCGAACGCATCCCAGCCGGTGGTGTTGGCGGCCATGGAAATGCCGCTGCCGATCGGCAACAGGTTACGCGTCTGGTCGCCCTGGTAGCTGTATGTGCCATCGGGGTTGACGGAGTACGGCGCTGTCGTGGATTTGGAGCCGGAGAACAGGTAGGAGCCATCGGCGTCCTTGCTGTTCATCAGGCCGAGAATCTGAGTTTGCACTTCCTTCAGTTCCGCGGCATTGGCCTGACGGTCTTTATCGGTGAAGGTCGCATTGGCAGCGCCGAGCACCAGTTCCTGAGCGCGCTGGATGGCCGAGGTGATGGCAGTCATCGCGGTCTCGGTTTGCACCACGCCGGTATTGACCGTGCCGATGTTGGCGTTGTACTGGTTGAGCATCGTGCCCATTTGCTGCAATTGCAGCACGCGGCCGGCGCCAACCGGGTCATCGCCGGCGGTGTTGAGCTTGACCTGACTGGCCACTTCGTCGCCGGTTTTGGTGACGTTGGCGTAGCTGCGCGAGTAGTTCGCCGCGCTGGTTTCGTAAAACTGGGCCGTTGAAATACGCATGGATTACGATTCCTTAAAGACTGTTGATCAGCGTGCTGAAGATGGCTTGAGCCGCTTTGATGATCTGCGACGAAGCGGTGTAGTACTGCTGGTACTTGACCAGGTTGGCGGCTTCTTCATCCAGCGACACACCGGAGACGCTGTCGCGCGCGGTCTTGGCCTGGGTCAGCACCGCCGTGGTCGCCGTCGTGTCGTTTTTCGCCTGCGCCGCTTTGCTGCCCACGGTGGTGATCATGTTGGCGTTGGCACCGCTCAGGCTCATGCCTGTGCCGTTGCCGGCAGCATTGTCGAGGGTCTGTTTGGTCTGCAGCGTAATCACCGACGCAGCGTTGCGGTTGTCCGAAGACCCGGCAGCGGTCATGGCGATGCTGAAGGTGTCGCCAGCTTTGGCGGTGCCACCGATGGTCGTGCCAAAGGTGAAAGACTGCTTGGCGCCTGAAGAGTCTGTGTAGCCGACTTCCAGGCTGACGTCGTTGGACACGCCAGGCACGATCGAACCCGTGATCGCGTTGCCGGATTTATCCAGCACCGGCTGACCCTGAGCGTTGACCAGCGAGTAGCTTTGGGCACCGTTGACGTCGTCGCCCATGATCATGCGCATTGGCATCGAGGCCGTCAGCGCATTGCGCAGGTCGGCGGTGGCCGTGGGGTTGTAGATGTCGGCCTGGTTGGACAGCACCGGCTGAGTGAACGTACCCGAACCCTTGTTGCTCGCGCTCGCGCCGCCGGTCAGCGGACCAGCCGTGGCGATGGTTTTAGGGTCGGTCATTACCACTTTGATGCCGTCGGCGCCGGTTTTGCCTGGGCTGATCTTGAAGGTGTCACCCTCCCCCGAGGCGCCCTTGAACTTCAGCGAGAAGCCGTCGATGACCGGCGGATTGGCATCACTGGTGTTGTAAGACCCCAGGTCCTTGCCGTCGGGCATGCGCTTGACGCTGTACTGCCCGGAGGCGTTGGTGAACGTCACCTGATAATCGTTGGTGGTCAGCGCGCCGCTGTTGGTGATGGACACCGCGAAGTTGCCCGACGCCTGATCGTTGGTTTTGTTCGCAACGCTGCGCTGAGCCGTCAGGCTCGGATCGTTGACATTGATGAACAGGTTGGCGCCGAAGTTGCCGTTGGCGTCGATGCCCTGATTGAGCTGGGCGTTGACCTGATCGGAAGCCACAACCGCCAGACGACCGAGTTCATTGGCCGCCGGCTGCAGCACGTCACTGCGATAGCGCAGCAGGCCGCCCAGCGTACCGCCCGTGACCACACTCGACACATCGACGTTGCTGTTCTGATAGTTGAGCTTGAGCGAATACACGTTCGGGTCGGCATCGCTTGGCGAGGCGGTCAGCGTGTTGGCTTTGCTGCCGGTAACCAGCGGCTGGCCGGTGCCGATGTAGACGTCGTAGTTGCCGTTGGTTTCGACGACTTTGGCGCCGACCAGGTCATTGAGCTGGCGCACGGCTTCGCTGCGCGAGTCGAGCAGTGTGTTCGGCTGACCGCCGGAGGCCTGCGCCTGAGTGATCTGCAGGTTCATGCTGGCGATGGACGACGCCAGGGCATTGACTTGCCCGGCCACGGTGTTCATCTGGGTATTGATGCTGGCGTTCTGATCTTTCATCTGCGACGAGATGGAGTTGAACTGACCGGCCAGGGCCGAGGCGCTGGTCAGGAAGGTCGTGCGCGCAGACGAGTCGGTTGGCCGGGTCGACAACGTCCCCAGGTCGCTGAAGAACTTCGACAACACGGTGCTGATACCGGTGGAGCTGTCCGAGAGGATCGAATCCAGCTTGCTCGCCTGGCTCAGATAGGCCGTGGCGTCAGAACTGAGTGCCGTACTGGTCTGCAATTGGGTGTCGAGGAAGCCGTTGTAGATGCGGCGCACGTCGGACAACGTCGTACCGGTGCCGACAAAGCCGACGCCGATATTCTGCTGTGCGCCGGCAGCGGTCATCACTTGCTGGCGCGAGTAACCGAGCGTGTCAACGTTGGCAGTGTTGTTGCCGATGGTGGTCATCGCAGCACTGCTGGCGTTCAGTCCCGAAAGCCCAATTGAAATCAGTGACATGGTTCAAACCTTATAAAGTCGTGGAAGAGCCCGAGGCGGATGCGTAGGTCTGGTAACTCTTCATCTGTTTCGCTATCTGAGAAATCTTGCTGGCATAGGACGGGTCAGTGGCGTACCCGGCCTTCTGCAGCTCTTTCACAAACTGTTCCGGGCTATCGGCAGATTTCAGGGTTTCTTTATAGCGGCTGTTGTTTTGCAGGAAGCTCACCAGGTCGTGGAAGCTGCTGGCGTAAGAGTCGTAGGCGCGGAAATCCGCCGTTTCCTTGACCATCTGGCCGTCGCGGAACTCACTGGTAATTGCACGGGCTTCCGGCCCTTTCCAGCCACCCTGAGCCTTGATGCCGAACAGGTTGTAGCTGCTGCCGCCATCGGACTGACGCATGATCGATTTGCCCCAGCCGGTTTCCAGCGCCGCCTGAGCCACGAGCACGCTTGGGTCGACGCCGATGCGTGCAGCGGCGTCCTTGGCCAACGGCATCATCGTGGCGACGAAGTCGTCTTTGTTGGCGAACGCACTCTTGCCCGGCGCCAGCGGCGTCTGCACGCGGCTGCGCACATAGGCATTGGCGTCAGCGGCGTACTGCGGGCCGACGGTCCAGTCACCATTGTCCTTCTGACCGGCGCTTTTTGCGGCCGCCACGGCGTTGGACACGGCGATGCGGTTTTTCAGCGTGGTGGCGCTGGTGGCAGGGTCCTGGGCACCCGACGCATTCGGCACGATACCGGCCATGATGCGATCGCTGAGCTTGCTTGGCAGCGACAGGCGACGGGAATTGAGCGCAGCGACGTCGTTGTGAACCGTGCCGTCAGCCGCGTCCGGCGCAGCCACTGCACGGCTGGCCCAGAGTGGACGCTGAGCAACGCGCGTGGCCAGGCCGGACTGCGCTGGCGCATCGGTTTTGCCGTCAGCCGGCGTCGCGGTTTTACCACCCGCGACCAGGCCAGTGCTGGCCGGTGCCACTTCAGTGCTCTTGTTCTTCGACAGCTGACGCATGAGCACGTCCTGCAGGCCGATGCCGCCACCCTCGCGGGACATGCTCACCGACAGCTGTTGGTCGTACATGTCCTGATACTGCCGCGTCGCCGCGGTGTTCATCGGGTTGTCCTTGGCCAGCACTTCGTTGGCCGAACGCATGGCCTTGAGCATCTGGCTGACGAACAGTGACTCGAATTCCTGCGCCACTTTCTTGAGGTTGCCCTCGCTGTCGCGGTCGCCGGTTTTCATCGCCGTCAGGCGGTTGAGGTCGGTATACGCACCCGAATCGCCTGATGAAACGCCGCCACTTGGAATACTCATGAGTCTTCTGCCTCTTAAATCACGATCAGGTCGGCTTGCAATGCGCCGGCCTGCTTCAGTGCTTCGAGAATCGCCATCAAGTCGCCTGGCGCTGCACCCACCTGGTTAACCGCACGAACGATCTCGTCCAGCGTGGTGCCCGGCCCGAACTTGAACATCGGGTGCATTTCCTGCTGAGCGTTGACTTTCGAGCGCGGGACCACTGCCGTCTGGCCGTTGGAGAACGCGCCCGGCTGGCTGACGATCGGGTCTTCGGTGATGGTCACGGTCAGGCTGCCGTGGGTCACCGCTGCCGGCGACACCTTGACGTTCTGGCCAATCACGATGGTGCCGGTCCGCGAGTTGATGATGACTTTGGCCGAGGTCTGGCCCGGATCGATTTCCAGGTTTTCCAGCACCGACAGGTAATCGACGCGCTGATTGGGGTCCAGCGGCGCGGTGACGCGCACGGAACCGCCGTCCAGCGCCTGAGCGACGCCAGGGCCAAGCATGTCGTTGATCTTGTCGACGATGCGCTTGGCCGTGGTGAAGTCGTTGCGATTCAGGTTCAGGGTCAGCGAATTGCCCTGGTTGAAGCCACTCGGCACTGCACGTTCAACCGACGCACCGCCGGGGATACGACCGGAAGACGGTACGTTGACGGTGATCTTCGAGCCATCGCGGCCTTCTGCATCAAAACCGCCGACCACCAGGTTGCCCTGAGCCACGGCATAGACGTTGCCGTCGATCCCCTTCATCGGGGTCATCAGCAGCGCCCCGCCACGCAGGCTTTTGGAGTTACCGATCGAGGACACGGTGATGTCGATCTGCTGACCCGGCTTGGCGAACGGCGGCAGGTCGGCGTACACGGCCACGGCCGCGACGTTTTTCAGCTGCACGGTGCCAGAGCCCGCCGGCACCTTGATGCCGAACTGCGAGAGCATGTTGTTGAAGGTCTGCAGGGTGAACGGTGTCTGCGTGGTCTGGTCGCCCGTACCATTGAGGCCCACCACCAGACCGTAGCCGATCAACTGGTTGGTCCGCACACCGGAAATGCTGGCGATGTCCTTCAGGCGCTCGGCGTGTGCGCCCAGTGCGGTGGTGAACAGCAGCGCTGCCGCTATCAGTTGCTTGAACGTGATCATGGCTATCCCGCTATCAGAAAGGGAACAACGGGCTGAGGAAGAATCGGTCGAACCAGCCTGGCTGACTGGAATCGGCAAACGCGCCTGTACCGGAATAAGTGATGCGTGCATCGGCGATGCGAGTCGACGACACGGTGTTGTCGGTGGCGATGTCGTCGGCACGAATCAGGCCGGCGATGCGCACCAGTTCGTCACCGGTGTTCAGGGTCATCCACTTCTCGCCACGCACCAGCAGAATGCCGTTGGGCATGACGTCGGCGACGGTCACGGTAATGGAGCCGGTCAGGCTGTTGCTCTGCGCCGCCTTGCCGTCACCCTTGGTGGCGCGGTCGCCGGTATACCCGGCGTCCAGGCTCAGGTTGCCGCCACCCACCGGGTTGTTGGTGCTCACGCCTGCACCAAACAGCGAGGTCAGGCCAAGGCTGGTCTTGCTGGTTTTGCTGATACCGGAACTGGCGGCCTTGCTCGCGGCCATGCGCTCGGACAGGGTGATGGTGATGATGTCACCCACCCGATACGCTTTGCGGTCGCCGTACATGTTCTGCTCGAAACCGGCCTGATAGATCGAGCCATTGCTGGCCGCTGAAGGCAACGGCGTGCGCGGCAACACCGGCGCGTAGTAAGGGTCATTGGGTTTGGCCGCAGGCGCAACGCAGCCGGTCAGCAGCGCGATTCCGCACAACGGTGCCGCCAACAGGGAAAGCCGCAATACAGAGAGCCGTTTCATGACACTTAAAACCTCGCGGTGTAGCAGGCGTTTTTCAGGCGCCCCTTCAGATTGATCAGGTGTTTCGCTGCAGGACATCAGGCGTTTCAAGAGCGGCTTACAAGTTCTGGGTCACGAACTGGAGCATCGAGTCGGCGGTCGAGATCACTTTGGAGTTCATCTCGTAGGCGCGCTGAGTGGTGATCATGTTCACCAGCTCTTCAACGGTGCTGACGTTGGAGTTTTCCAGCGTGTTCTGCTTGACCACGCCCAGACCGTTCAGGCCCGGCGTACCCACTTGCGGGGCACCGCTGGAAGCGGTTTCCAGGTACAGGTTGCCGCCCTGGGATTGCAGGCCGGCCGGGTTGATGAAGTCCGCCGTCTGCACGTTACCGATGATTTGCGGCGTCGCCGAGTTGGCCGCCGTGGTCACCGATACGGTGCCGTCTTCGCCGACGGTGAAGGTCTGCGAGTCTTGAGGAACGACAATCGCAGGCTCCAGGGCATAACCGCTGGAGGTCACGATCTGGCCGTTGCTGTCCAGGTGGAAGGTACCGTCACGGGTGTACGCCAGGGTGCCGTCAGGCTGACGGATCTGGAAGAAACCGCGACCGTTGACCGCCATGTCCAGGGGCTGATTGGTGGTCTGCAGGCTGCCGGCGGTGAAGTTTTTCTGAGTGCCGACGATGCGCACACCGGTACCCAGTTGCAGGCCTGAAGGCAGCTCGCTGTCCTGAGTGGACTGAGCACCTGGCTGGCGTTTGATCTGGTAAAGCAGGTCCTGGAATTCGGCGCGGTCGCTTTTGAAACCGGTGGTCGAAACGTTGGCCAGGTTGTTGGAAATGGTCGTCAGGTTGGTGTCCTGGGCGGCCAGACCGGTTTTAGCAACATAGAGTGCCGGAAGCATTATTGAATCTCCTCGAGCGCCTGTTTATCGGCGCAAGCTGTCAGTCATTAGCCCATCTGCAAGACGCGAGCCATCGACTCGTCATCCTGCTCGGCGGTCTTCATCATCTTGATGTGCAGTTCGAATTGGCGGGACAGCGCGAGCACCGAGGTCATCTCGTCCACCGCGTTGACGTTGCTCGACTGCAGAAATCCAGACTCCACCTGAACTGTGGCGTCGGCTTGCGCCGGACGGCCGCTTTTGGTGTGCATCAGGCCGTCGGGGCCCTTTTCCATGGTCGACTGGTCGCCTTTGACCAGCTTGATGCGGTCGATCTGCGCCATCACCTGCGGGCTTTCACCCAGGGAGCGAACGCTGATCGTGCCGTCGGCGCCGATCTCGATCTGCTGCTGTGGCGGCACGGCAATCGGCCCGCTGTTGCCCATGACCGGCAAACCGTTGCCATCGCGCAACACGCCGAGGGCGTCGATGTTCATGCTCGAGGTGCGGGTGTAGGCTTCGCCACCGTCGGCGGTCTGCACGGCCATCCAGCCATCGCCCTTGACGGCAACGTCCAGCTCGCGACCGGTGTCGACCATCGAACCCTGGCTGAAGTCAGTCCCGGGACGCTCGCTCATGGCGTACGCCCGAGACGGGTTGACCTCGCCAAACACGGGCATGGAACGCGCCTGTTCAAGGTCGCGCTGAAACCCGTTGGTCGAAACGTTCGCCAGGTTGTTGGCATGGGCTTTTTGCGCGATGGCGTTTTCAGACGCCCCGCTCATGGCCACGTATAGCAACTTGTCCACAGTCTTCCTCCTCCGACAGACGCTTGCCGCCTGTAGCTGTACTGAACAGGTCTTAGCAATAATCGAACCAGTTTTTCAGCGAGGTCTTAACGCGTTGATTCTTCAATGATTACGGGCGGCATGGACAGGCGGCTACGGGGTTTCAGAGGCGGGGTGACAAGGGACTGCCGGTTTCGGTCGTATCGGTGAGAGAGAACGCCAAAAAACTTTCCATGGGGGTGCGAAACTTGCAGCGCTTTCACTCTTCATCTTGTGGCCACGGAAAATTGTCATGCGTCTGCGCCTTGCCCTACTGCTCGCCCTCGCCCTCCCCACCGGGCTCTGCGCCAGCCTCGCGCTCGCCGAGCAGGCGCGTTATTACTGGTGGCAAGGCAAGCATCAAACGCTGTGCGCACAAACCAGCCCCGGCAAGGGCTGGACCCGGTTGAGTGGCGCGTTTGTGAAATCTGATTGCTCGATTTGAAGTGATGCTGCTGCGGTGACGCGAACGTGCGGATGCTGGTGTCAGGCATATTCCAGTTGCAGGCACATCGAAATCGCGGGCAAGCGCGCTCCTACAGTTTGGCGGCGGGTGCAAACCTGGTTTGCGGCGGGTGCAAATCTGGCGATCTGGCTACCACTGTAGGAGCCGGCTTGCTGGCGAAAGCGGTGTGTATGCGACAAGGATATCGCCTGACCCGATGCGCCCGTCCGGATACGCTGAGTCAGTCGCTATCTTCACGCCTGGCCCAACGCATTTGTCCGACAGCTCTATCAGGTCGCGCGGATGAGCGTCTGCATCAATTCAGCTTCTGTCGACAGGGTTTTAGAATTGGCCTGATACGCCGTTTGCGCCTGGATCAGCTCCACCAGTTCGTTCGTCAAGGTGACGTTGGAGCCTTCCAGGGAGTGCCCGATGACGCTGCCCATCGTGCCGATGCCAGGCGCCTCGTAATTGGCGGCGCCGCTGGCCCGGGTCTCCACCCAGCGGGTGTCACTCACCGGTTGCAGCCCCTGATTGTTGGCAAAACTGGCGAGCATGACCTGGCCGATGTTGCGCTGCAGCCCATTGCTGAAACCGATACTGAGCATGCCACTGCGGTCGATGGACAGCTTGGTGGCCTCCCCGGCCGAATGCCCGTCAATCACCGCGCCTGTACTGGCGGTGGGGGCGCGGTGCTGACTGGCTTTGCTCATGTCGATGACGATTCCGTCGCCGCTGCCCGAGGCGCCGCTTGCGCCCCAGCGACCGCCAGGCTTGTTGCCTTCCGGCGGTTTGGCCGGCACCCAGCCGCTGAGGGTCAACGCATTATTCGCAGCGCTCAGCCACTGGCTACCCACCAACGACTGCAACGAGCCGCCGGCATCAAACAGCATGCTCGCCGTCACCGGCTCGGTGCTGGCCGGGTCCTGCGGATTTCGACCGTCGATGAGCGTGTGCATTTTCCAGCTGTTGCTGCCGTCCTTGACGTAATACTGCGTCAGCTCATGGCGCTCGCCGAGACTGTCGAACACGCCGAAGGTCATCGCCTTGTTGTACGTGGTGATGTCGGCAGGCTTGAACGCCGGCACCGGTCGCGGCATCAGCGGATCGGCGGGATCCAGCAGCGCAGCGCCGCCGTCCAGCAACGGCAGGCTGACCGGCCCCGGACTTGGCGAAGGCCCGGGCACCCAGCTGCCATTGACCTGGACCGCCGGCCGCCATACTCGCAGCGATAACTCGGTGTCGGACTCGACTTTCACCGCCGCCGAATTGCCCGTCAGTGACAGCTTGCCCGCAGCCGAAACCTGCAGACCGACTTCGAGCGGTGCGGTGCTGGCAGGGTCGAGCGGATTGAGTCCATCAATGAGCAGGTAAGAGGTCCAGTGATCGTCTTCGGTCTTGACGAAATACTGCTTGAGCTGGTGATCCTGTGGCGGGACGGCGGCGTCTTGGATGACGCGGATTGTGACCCGGGTGTAGGTGGTCGGATCGGCAGGATCGAAGCGTGGAATGGCGGCGAGTGAAGCCGCTCCCGCATCCAGGTTCAACGTTTGTTCCATCTTGCCCGTGGCCCTGGGCGAGAGCGACGCCGAATCGATTTTCAGATCGGTGCGCACGCCGCTGATGACCTTGCCGTCTTCGGTCACACCGTAGCCCTGCAACCGGCTGCCATGGGCATCGACGACGTAATTCTCGGCATCCTTGATAAACGCGCCAGCCCTGCCATAGCTGATGGAGCCGCGATCGCTCATGACAAAGAAGCCGTTGCCCTCAATGCGCATGTCGAGGGCGCGGCCGTGGCTGGAGATCACGCCGCCCGCGGCGAAGTTCTGCGAGACATTGGCCACTTCAACGCCCTGCCCCGCTGCGGTCCGGCTTCCGCCCAGCATGGAAGACGAATACACCGCCGAGAATTCGGCGCGCGAAGACTTGAACCCGGCCGTGCCGACGTTGGCGATGTTGTTGCCGGTGACCTCCATGCGCTTGTGCGCCGCGTGTAACCCGGAAACCGCTGTATTGAATGACATGAACACTCCCTGAGTCGTTGTTCAACGACACGTTCGTCAATGCATCTAAGGTTTCGCGGACAAAGGAATGCGATCGGACAACACCCGGTTGCAGCGCCGTTCGATGGCATTTATTTGTCAGCGAATTTGATTCTCGCATCGACGAAAGTAGGAAGTTTCCAGTTGTGGAGTGGGACGGCTCTTGAAGTTTTCGCCCTGCCAACCGCGCGACAAAAGGCGGAAAAAACCCATAAAAAAACCCCTCCGAAGAGGGGTTCGATTGACGCTGATCAAGCGGGCGTTATTAGCCCATCTGGATCGTGGTCTGCAGGATGGTGCTTTGCGTCGAGATGGTTTTGGCGTTCGCCTGGTAGTTGCTTTGCGCCTTGATCAACTCGACCAGCTCACCGGTCAGGTCAACGTTGGATTCTTCCAGCGCCGAACCGGTAATGTTTCCCAGCGTACCCGATTCCGGCGCGCCGGTGACCGGAATACCCGACGCGTAGGTCTCACGCCACATGGTACCGCCCGCAGGCGACAAGCCCTGGACGTTGGCGAAAGACGTCAGCGCAACCTGGCCGATCACCCGGGATTCGCCGTTGGTGTAGGTGGCGAACAGGTTACCGGTGGAATCGACGTTCATGGCGCTGATCTGGCCGGTGTAGTTACCGTCCTGAGTCTTGGAGATCGCCCCGCCTGCTGCGTTGGTCTGGGTCGTCGCGAGCATGTCCAGTTTCATGTCGACCGTGGCCGCGCCGTTGGCAACCCACGTGGTGGTCGAACCGACGGTCTTGCCCTGAGCCGGTTTCCAGTTCTCGATGTTGAACGTGCCGTCGCCGTTTACCGAAATGCCAGCGGTGGTGGTCGGCGCTGGGTTGGTGATGATGTTGCCCGACTCGTCAAACTTCAGTTGAGTCTGGTCAGCCGCAACGGCAGGCTCGGTAGTCGGATCGGACATGTTGCGCCCGTCGATCAGCGTGTACATGGTCCAGGAGTTGGTGTCCGTCTTGCGGAAGTACTGCGACAGGGTGTGTTCGTTGCCCTGGCTGTCGTAGATCGGCGTGCTGTAAGTCGACGTGTAGGTCGAGGTGTCCGCAGGATTGAAGGCCGCGCCGGTGTTGATCGGCTTCGACGAATCAAGGTTCGACTTGATCGAGATATTCGAGGTGGTCTTCGGCGCCATGTTCGAGGTGTCGACCTTGAGGTTGGTCAAGACGCCCGTCTTCACGTTGCCGCTGGCATCGGTGGCGTAACCCTGCAGGTTATTGCCGTTGGTGTCGATAATGTTGCCCGACGTATCGGTGTGGAAGTTACCGGCGCGGGTGTACAGCTTCTCGCCGTTGTTGCTCATCATGAAGAAGCCGTTGCCGTTGATCGCCAGGTCCAGATCACGGCCAGTGCCGGTGGTCAGCGCACCCTGGGTGAACTGCTGGGTCACAGCAGCGGTGTACACGCCGCTGCCGACGTTGGTGCCGCCCGATGTGCCACGAATGGATTGCGCGTACTGGTCGGCAAATTCCGCACGGGAACTCTTGAAACCGACGGTCGCGACGTTGGCAATGTTGTTGCCGGCGACGTCGAGACTTTTATTTGCTGCATAGAGCCCACTAAGACCTACGTTGAAAGACATGTTTCACTCCTGCGCCGTCTAGTCGGCTCTAGATTCCGATTTGTTGAACTTTGGACAAGGCGATGTTGCTGCCGTTGGCCAGGTTGAGCGTCATTGCTGCACCCGAGGTGCCCATGGTCACACTGCTGACCGTTGCCGGCAGGTACGTCTTGAAGCCAGTGTTGGCGCCCTCGACGGTGCCGGTTGCGACGAAGCTGTAATTGCCCGATTCGAGCGGCTGGCCCGCTTCGTCCTTGCCGTCCCACTCGAAGGGGGTGTTGCCTGCTTTGGCATCGCCCAGGTCGATGGTGCGGACAACATTGGTGCCTGTGCTGTCGTAAATCTTGACGGTGGTGAGCGAGCTCGCCCCCGGCACAACCACGGTGCCGCTCATGCCTTTGGTGGTGTCGACGTTGGTCGAACCCGCTTCGGCGATCACCGAGCGCCCGACCAGCGAAGACGCCTGCAGCGCCTGGGAAGACTGGTACATCCCGCCGATGGCATCGACCGACGTGCTCAGGTTCTGCATGGTTTCCAGACTGCTGAACTGTGCCAGTTGGGCCACGAACTCACTGTTGTCCTGTGGATCCAGCGGGTTCTGGTTCTGCATCTGTGTCACCAGCAGCTGCAGGAACGAGTCCTTGCCCAGGCTGTTGGCGCCGGTGGTGCTGTCGCCGGTCTTGCCGGAGGTCGGCGCCTGCAGCGACTTGAGGTAGTCGGTGGTCGTGTTGTTACTGATGGAAGTCATGTGTCGCGCCCCTTATCACTGACCGAGGGTCAGGACCTTCTGCATCATGGTTTTCGCGGTGTTCATGATTTCCGCGTTGGTCTGGAACGAACGGCTGGCCGAGATCATGTCAGCCATCTCGTTGACCACGTTGACGTTCGGGTAGTAGACGTAGCCGTTCTTGTCCGCCGAAGGGTGGTTTGGCTCGTAACGTGCTTCCAGGTTGGAGGCGTCTTCGACGATGCCTGTCACCTGTACGCCCGTGCCGGCCTGACCCTGGTCTTCGAACAGCGAGCCGCTGCCGCCGGACTGCTGACCCTGGAAAACGGTAGCGAACACCGGATGGCGGGCGCGGTAGGTCTGGTCCATGCTGGAGGACACGGTTTCGGCGTTGGCGATGTTACTGGCCACGGTGTTGAGGCGAGTGTTCTGGGCGCTCATGCCGCTACCGGCAATATTGAAAACACTGGACAGGGACATGGATTACTCTCCGCGCAGGGCTGCAACGAGCCCTTTGAATTTGCTGTTGAGCAAAGTGAAGCTGGCCTGAAAACCGATGGCGTTTTCGGCGTAATTGGCGTTCTCGACCTGGGAGTCGACGGTGTTCTGGTCCAGCGACGGCTGCGACGGGGTGCGGTAGAGCAGGCTGGCTTCGCCATCGCTCATGCCTTCGGCTTCGATGTGACGGGTGTTGGTCATGTCGAGAGCGAAGTGGCCATTGGTGGTTTTGTCGCTCTGCGCTGCCAGGACTTTGGAGAAGTCGAGGTCCCGCGCCTTGTAGTTGGGCGTGTCGGCGTTGGTGATGTTGTTGGCCAGCACTTCGGCACGTTGGGCACGGAAGTTGAGTGCCTTTTCATGGATGCCAAGTGCGTTATCGAAACTGATGCTCATGTCGGGACCTTTGAGGGCTGACCAGATGTACTTGCAGGAGTTATAGCAAGTGGCGTGCCAGTTGCTGGAAGTGCCGTTTTACGGGGCTTGCAGAGGGTTGGGTGGCAGTGATGACAGAAAAGCGGCAAGGGTTTTCCGCTTGATGGGACGAAAGTGGCAAGAGCGGTGCCGTTTTTTTGCCGTATTGCGCTTTCGCACGAGGGGCTGGATATAGATCAAGAGCGTCGGCCTAACGGCCTCCGGTTTCGCCTTCGGCGAGTTACTTGGAAAGGTCGAAAGTCGCACCATCCCCAAGTAACCAAGGGTGCCTGCTCCTGGTTGGGCCCCTCCTTCGTCGGGGTTCCCTCACTTCGACGACGCTCCGTGGGCCCGCGCCGAACGGACATCCCTGTCCTGACGGCGCTCTCGCCGCATCCATGCGGCTCGGCCCACTGCGCGTCGTCTGCGTTCAGCCTGCACCCAAGTCGCGATTGTCGTCGTCTGGGCTGGCTGTGCATGAAGATCAAGATCAAGATCAACAGCTTCCCGGCTGAAGCCGGTCCCACTAAGAGCAGCGCGTGCATCCAGAATAAAGTGGCGCCCACCTCGACTGTGGGACCGGCTTTAGCCGGGAAGCTGTTGCTGTCGCTGTTGCTGTCGCTGTCGCTGTCGCTGTCGCTGTTGCTGTTGCTGTTGCTGTTGCTGTTGCTGTTGCTGTTGCTGTTGCTGTTGCGGTTGCTTGTGATCGCTCCCACGCTCAGCGTGGGAATGCCGCCTCGGACGCTCTGCGTCCTGCATGCGCCGATCTGGCCGGGCCTACGCGGTCTTCTGTAGGAGCCGGCTTGCTGGCGAAGGCATTCTTCCAGCCACCATCCGCCTGACAGGCCCACCGCATTCGCCAGCAAGCCGGCTCCTACAGAGAGATGCGTGCATCCCGCAGGATTGGCTCTAGCCGGGACGCTTTTGCCTTCGCTGTCGCTATTTCTGTTGCTGTTGCTGGTGCTGTTGCTGTTGCTGTTGCTGTTGCTTGTGATCGTTCCCACGCTCCGCGTGGGAATGCCGCCTCGGACGCTCTGCGTCCTGCATGCGCCGATCTGGCCGGGTCTACGCGGTCTGCTGTAGGAGCCGGCTTGCTGGCGAAGGCATTCTTCCAGCCACCATCCGCCTGACTGGACCACCGCGTTCGCCAGCAAGCCAGCTCCTACAGAGAGGTGCGTACATCCCGTAGGACTGGCTTCAGCCGGGAAGCTTTTGCTTTTGCTGTGGCTGTTGCTTTTGCTCTTTCCTGCGCAAAAAGCTCAGTCACCGCAAAACGCGACTTGGGTGCAGGCTGAACGCAGGTTTTGCGCAGTGGGCCGAGCGGCATGGATGCCGCGAGAGCGCCGTCAGGACATGGATGTCCGTTCGGCGCGGGCCTACGGAGCAAGACCGGAGTGAGGGAACCGACGAGGGAGGGCCAAACCAGGAGCACAAGCCCTTGGCTGCTCTTTGAAATTGAAGGCGGGGCTCTATCAAGTAACTCGCCGAAGGCGAAACAGTTCTGCCGACAGGCAGCCCCCTCCAAGCGCCGCTCTGATCAAGAGCCAGCCAACAATCCCAGCGCCAACACAAAACAAAAACCCCGCCTAAGCGGGGTTCTCAGCAAATCAAAACCACAAACAATCACTTGGCCTGATAAATAATCCCGGGACTGCACTGCACCATCTGGTAATGATCCGGCAACCCATTCAACGCCTCCGACGCACCCAGGAACAAATACCCTCCTGGCTTCAACGTCGAATGAATCCGCAACAGAATGTCCTTCTTCACATCCGCCGAAAAATAGATCAACACGTTGCGGCAGAAGACCATATCGAACTTGCCCAACGCCGCATAACTGTCCAACAAGTTAAACGAACGAAACTCGACGCGACTCTTGATCGGCGCCTTCACCGTCCAGCGCCCTGGCGTCTTCTGATCGAAAAACCGCTGCAGGCGGTCCGGCGACAAACCACGACCAATGGCCAGGCTGTCGTATTCGCCCGTCTTGCAATTGTTCAACATCGTGCCCGACAGATCCGTGGCTACAATCTGCACGCCCGATTTCAACTGCCCGGGGTTGCTGCGCTCGAACTCATCGATCGACATCGACAGCGAATACGGTTCTTGCCCTGACGAACACGCCGCCGACCAGATACGCAAGCGCTGGTTAGGGCTGGCCTTGATCGCCTCAGGCAACACCTTGTTCTTCAGCACTTCGAAGGGGTACGTATCGCGGAACCACAGCGTCTCGTTGGTCGTCATCGCATCAACAACCTGCTCGCGCAAGCCACTGCGCGGCTGGGTCTGGATACGCTGAATCAACTCCCCCAACGACTTGATGGATTGCTGCTCCATCAACTTATTGAGACGGCTGGACACCAGATACTGTTTGTTTTCACCCAGCAAAATGCCGCAGGCTTTTTCCAGGAAGACCCGGAACTGTTCAAAATCCAAATTACCTGTCGACATGCCGCCTCTCAAAATCATGTGAACAGCAAGGAGGAAAACCCCTCCTCAGCTGATATCTGCCGCCTTGATCCGATCTACCACCCTCGCCGCCAGATCATCCGGCCGGAACTTGGCCAGAAAATCATCAGCGCCGACTTTCTTCACCATCGCCTGGTTGAACACGCCCGACAGCGACGTGTGCAGCACGATGTGCAGCTTCTGCATGCGCGGATCGCTGCGGATCTCGGCAGTAAGGGTATAGCCATCCATCTCCGGCATTTCAATGTCGGAGATCATCATCAAGAATTCTTCTTCCGGTTTCTTGCCTTCATCAACCAGTTTGCGCAGGAACTCGAGCGCCTGACGACCGTCATTCAACGCCGTCACTTCCACACCCACGGTTTGCAGGCAACGGGTGACCTGCTTGCGCGCCACCGACGAGTCATCCACGGTCAACACGCGCAAAGACAGCGCCTTGTGTTGCACCTCGGCCGTGACCACGCCGACCGAGATGTTCTCGGAAACCGGCGCCACTTCGGCGAGGATCTTCTCGACGTCGATGATCTCCACCAGCTGGTTGTCCAGACGCGTCACCGCCGTGAGGTAGTGGTCGCGACCGGTGCCCTTGGGTGGCGGATGAATGTCTTCCCAGTTCATGTTGACGATGCGTTCCACCGCATGCACCAGGAAGCCCTGAATCTTGGTGTTGTACTCCGTGATGATCACGAAGGAATTGGCAATGTCGCTCAGCGGCTTGCCGCCGGTCGCCAGTGCCAGGTCGAGGATCGGGATGGTCCCGCCACGAATATTTGCCACGCCGCGCACAATCGGACTGGATTTGGGCATGTGGGTAAGTTTCGGGCACTGAAGCACCTCTTTTACCTTGAACACGTTGATCCCGTACAACTGCTTGCCGTCCAAACGGAACAGCAACAGTTCAAGGCGGTTCTGCCCTACCAGTTGAGTGCGCTGGTTTACTGAATCCATCACACCAGCCATGCACCACTCCTCCCAAAACGACCAATTGCGCTACCGAATCGGTAAGCGGCACGGGCCTTGCTATTTACTCATCATGAACACACAAACGACAGTATCCCGACGCCCGGCACCCGCAACTCGCAGCTTCATTCGCGTGCTCGTTGCGCTGTGTCTGTTGTGTGCCGCTGGCCTGGGCCGTGCGGACAACATGACGCTGCCTGAAACCCTTATCGGCGTGACCCAGGGCTTTCTTGAATTCACTGTTGAAGACTATATGGCAACCAACCAGACCGCAGGCCGTTACGAGATCGAGGTCAAGCAGCTCGACCCTCGTCTGCGCATGCCGCTGTGTGACAAGGATTTGACAGCCTCACTGGAAAGCCCGGCCCAGCCGATTGGCCGCGTCACCGTGCGCGTTCGCTGTGAAGGCACGTCGCCGTGGACGGTGTTCGTTCCCGCTCAGGTCCATCTGTACCGCAATGTGGTCACCGCAGTTCGCCCGATGAAGCGTGATGCCATCGTGTCCGAGGGCGATGTGGCATTGCGTGAACGTGACGTCAGTCTGCTGGGTCAGGGATTTCTGGACTCACTTGATCAGGCGATCGGTCAAAAGGTTGTCCGACCAACGGTCATCGATCAGATCCTGACGCCGGTGCATCTGGATCAACCACAAATGGTTCATAAGGGTGATCAGGTCGTGATCAGCGCGCGCAGCGGTTCAATGAGCGTGCGCATGCCGGGAGAAGCACTCTCGGACGGCGGTTTCAACGAGCAAATACGGGTAAAGAACCTCAATTCCAAACGCGTGATCAAAGCCAATATCGTGGCCCCCGGCCAGGTCGAGGTTGCTATGTAAGTCACATCTGAGGGCAAGACCTCTGGCGCTGTGCCTGCGCTTTTCCTACACTCGGAACCCCAATGACCCGTGCGAAGTCCATTCGAGACTGTTTTCGCACGGGCCCTAAAGTTATTCCGGGTTTGGCCGAAACCAAGGCAAGCGTCCTAGAACCCAGAGGTTTTTCAATCATGGTCATCGACTTCAACCGTTTGAACAGCTCCACTACCGTTGGCAGTACGACTCGTACCGCCAGCACCAAGGAAGCCGCAAAAACCGAAGCTACGGCAGCGGTCAGCGGCACCTCGAGCGTGCCCGGTAGCGGTGAGGCAGTACATTTGAGCAGCGAAGCTCAACAGTTGCAGAAGATCAGCGATTCGTTGCGTGATCAGCCAGTCGTCAACAGCAGCCGCGTGGCTGAGTTGAAGCAGGCGATCGCCGACGGCAGCTACAAGGTCGACAGCAATCGTGTTGCAAGCAAACTGCTTAACTTCGAAGCCCAGCGCTAGCCCCCGGTCTGCGCAGGGGCTTCTGGACGCTTAAACACCAGGGCATGCGATGCAAGACACTACATTGCTTCAACTCATCACGGACGACATTGCGCCGGCCCGGCATCTGCTGGACATCCTGAAAGCCGAGTCAGTGGCTCTTCACGGGCGCAATATGGTCGAAATGGAACACATCCTGGCGCAGAAACAGGCGCTGGTGATCGTGCTTGAGCAGCATGGACGCAGACGTACCCAGCTGATGACCAGCCTGGGCCTGCCCGCCAATCGGGCGGGACTCGAAGAAGTGGCCCGGCATTCTTCAGTGGGCGAAGCCTTGCTGGCTTCGGGCGATGAACTCAGCGCATTGATGAGTGAATGCCAGGCAGCCAACGAGCAGAACGGCAGCCTCATCCAGCTCCAGCAACTCACCACGGCACAGCAGTTGAGGATCCTCAACGGCGGCGACACCCCCACGCTCTACGATAGCCGCGGCTCGACGTCGGGCAAGGCCAGACCGCGTCCGCTCAGCCAGGCGTAAGTTCTTGTATCAAGGCGCGCAGCATGGTGGCAATATGCCGCGCGCTGCACGCTGTCGTTATTTGCCTGGAGATGGATAGACCGTGAATGCCTCAAGCGCGGACGATGTTCCGCAGCCCCCGAAGGTTCTGAACACCCCTCTCGAAATCGCCGCCAATCTACGGCTGTTGATGGAAAGTCATGACCCGCTGATCATCACTTTTCACGAGCGTAGCCAGCGTTTTCAGAGTTACGTCATCGACGTCGACCGCGACACTAACGCAGTTACCTTCGACGAGATGATCCCGCGCGACGGTGAGCGTTTCCTCGCGGCTGGCGAACCTTTCAAAGTCGAGGGCTTCCACGATGGAGTGCGGATCGCCTGGGAAAGCAAAGCACAGCTGACAGTGATCGAAGAACCGCGCAGCTATCGCGGCCCCCTCCCCGAAGAAGTGGTTTATCACCAGCGCCGTAACGCATTCCGTGCAGCGCTCAAGCTTGCTTCGCTGATCAATGTCGAGATCGGTGGCGACAAGCTGAAGTCTCCGCTGCGCGGCAAATTGCTGGACGTCTCTGCACTGGGCTGCAAGCTGCGTTTCGAAGGCGATGTGTCCGAACGCATGCAGCTGGGTCAGGTTTACGAACGCTTCATCGCCGCCCTGCCCTTCGGCAACATGACCACGCCGGTGGAGCTGCGCTACCTGCACTTCGAAGAGCGCATCAACACCACATTCGCCGGCGTGCGCTTCCACAACATGAGCGGGTTGGTGCAGCGTCAGGTCGAGCGTTTTGTTTACCAGTTGCAGCGTGAAGCGCGACGCTTCGACAAAGACGACGATTTTTGATCGGCTATTGCCCAGGCGACATCGTAGTTAACTGATTCAGAGCCCTTTGCGGGGTCGCTCGAGTTTCGGACGGCGCCGCAATCCAGCGCGCTCCTACAGGTTTTGCATCGGTCAAAATGTCGATATCAGGCAGAAACCTGTAGGAGTGAGCTCGCTCGCGAATAGGGTGAGTCCGCCGAAATCCATTTCACAGACACCCCGCCATCGCGCGGATGCGCCCCAGAGCAAGCTCGCTCCCACATGGCTTTGCCGTTAGCGCAGCTTCAGCATGAGTAACGAGACATGTGGGGGCCACATCAGCAGCCCCCCCATCACAAAGGCCGATCCACCCCGACATCCCGACGCACTTCGGTCGTCTCGTCCAGCCCTGACGCCTCAGGCTCGACAGCCACTTCCTCATCCATGATCGCCACCGGCCGCACAACGCCCTCGCCTGACGCCACAACCCGCTCGACCATCTCCGGCTGCACGTCGCTCTCGGCTGCCACATCAGGCGAAACCTCAGGCTCAGGCTCAACGTCCTGCATCTGATCCTGTACCACTTGCTCATCGACCCGAGGGTCGAGGGCAACCACCAGCGGTGAGCTGGACATGCTGTCGGGCATCGCGATGTGGTGCAGCGGTGCGTCTTCGACCTGGTGCAGGTTGGTCACAGCCTTCGGACGAATCCGCGTCACCAGCACCAATGCCACGAAGCAGACGAACGCGTAGAGCATGTTGCTGCCGAACATCTTCATCAGCACGCCGGAGACCAGCGGGCCGATACTGGCGCCGACGCCGTAGGTCATCAGCAGCATGGCCGTCAGGGAGACGCGCCGCTCGCCTTCGACGTGGTCGTTGGAGAAGGCCACCGCCAGGGGATACAGCGAAAACTGCAGCAGTGAGGCAACGAAGCCCACCGCCAACAGCACTTCCATCGGCACATTGGGCAGCACCGCCAGCGGCAGCGATGCCAGCACCAGCAAGCCGGCGACGCCACGGATCAGCCAGGCGCGGTCGTAGCGATCGGAGAGCTTGCCCAGCGGGCCCTGCACGATAAGGCCCGCGCCGATGCAACTGGCCATGAACAAGCCGACGTGCTCGGTCGACAACCCCTGTTGCGCGGCATACAGAGGTGCCAGACCGTAAAACGAGCCGATGACCATGCCGGCGCTCAGCACCGTGGTCAGCGACTGCGGCACCCGGCGCATGAAGAAAAGCGGCTCCAGCGGCGCCGGGTGCATCGGCGCCGGGTGAATGCTGCGGGTCATGGCGACCGGCACCAGACACAGCGCAAAACACATCGCCACCAGCATCAGCAGCTCAGGGCCCAACTGCGGGTGGACCACCAGGATCAATTGCCCGAGGACCAGCCCCAGGTAGGACGCGATCATGTACAGGCTGAACACCGTACCGCGCTGCTTGGGCGAGGCCTGCTCGTTGAGCCAGCTCTCGATGACCATGTACTGGCACATCATGCCCAGGCCGACGATCATCCGCAGGAAGATCCAGGCCGGTAGATAGTCAAACAGCCCGTGGCCCAGCACCGCTGCACCGACGATGCCGGCGCAGGTCGCGTACGCACGGATGTGCCCTATTCGCCCGATCAGCCGGTGACCGATCTTGCCCCCCAGGGCAAGGCCGACATAGTTGGCCGCCATCAACGCGCCGACCCATAGACCGTCGACCTGATCCGCCGCCAGACGCAGGGCCAGGTAGGTGCTCAACAGGCCCGAGCCGATCAACATCATCAGCGAAGCGAAATACAGCGCTCGAAAGGACTTCCAGATTTGGCGCATAGCTTTCCAAAAAACAGAAACCCTCTTCTGCAAAGGATTTCCGAACAGCGATTCTTAAGCCTGAGCGGCCAGAACGCGGCGCTCCCAGGGAGTGATTTCGTTGAAGAAACTGGTCATTTCCAGGGTCTTCGACGCGATGTAGCCTTCGATGAATTCGGCACCAAACAGTTCCTTGGCCAGCGAGCTGCGAGTCAGACGTTCCAGGGCAGCGTGCAAGGTACATGGCAACGACAGATTATCGGGCACAACGAACTCGCCTTGAATCGGCGGCGATGGCTCCAGCGACTGCTCAATGCCATGCAGACCCGCAGCCAGACTGGCGGCAATGGCCAGATAGGGGTTGGCATCCGCGCCGGGCAAACGGTTCTCGACCCGACGGGCGACCGGCGAACTGGCCGGAATGCGCAGGCCTGCCGCACGGTTGTCATGCGACCAGCAGGCATTGTTGGGCGAGGCGAAGGGATGGCACAGGCGCTGGTAGGAATTGACGTTCGGCGCAAATAGCGCAGTGAAATCGGCCATGGCCGCCTGCTGCCCGCCAATGAAGTGATGAAACTGCGCAGTGGCTTCGCCCTGGGCGTCGCTGAAGATGTTCTGCCCGCTGGCGGTCTCGACCACGCTCTGGTGAATGTGCATCGAGCTGCCGGGCGTGTGCGCCAGCGGTTTGGCCATGCACACCACAATCAGGCCGTGCTTGAGCGCGACTTCCTTGAGCATGTGTTTGAACAGGAACGTCTGGTCGGCGAGTAAAAGCGGATCGCCGTGCAGCAGATTGATCTCGAACTGGCTGACGCCCATCTCGTGCATCACCGTGTCGCGCGGCAAGCCGAGCGCGGCCATGCAGGCGTAGACTTCCTTGAAGAACGGCCGCAGCCCGTTGTTGGAGCTGATGCTGAACGCTGACTGGCCGTCTTCCCGACGACCGTCCAGACCGACCGGTGGTTGAAACGGCTGGGTCGGATCGGGGTTGGCGGCGAAGACGAAAAACTCCAGCTCGGTGGCCACTACTGGCGACCAGCCATGCCGGGCATAGCGGGCAATGACGGATTTGAGCTGGCCGCGCGTGGACAGCGGCGATGGCTGACCGTCGAGTTCGTCAGCGTCGCAAATCGTCAAGGCGCGGGGCTCGTCGCTCCATGGCAGAAGATGGGTCTGCTGCGGGTCGGCAATCAACGCCAGATCGCCGTCGTCGCTGCCGTAGAATCTGGACGGCGGGTAGCCGCCCATGATGCATTGCAGCAGCACGCCGCGGGCCAGCTGCAAGCGACGGCCTTCCAGAAAGCCATCGGCGGTCATCACCTTCCCTCGTGGCACGCCATTCAAGTCCGGCGTGACGCATTCAATTTCATCAATGCCCATCAGTCGCTGCGCGAGTGAATGGTGGTCATCGCTACTCATGACTCAAGTCCTTTTTCGTTGGGCACACCGCATCGCGGCAAGGCGTACAAAATAAGCGTCAGGCGTTCGGAATATCAAGCACATCATCGCTTGCTCCAGTTGGCCGATTTCTTGCTGAGACACTGTATGTCCAATGGACCGCCATTTTGCTGACACCCTGCAAAAGGTGTCCAAATTTCATTACCAGCGGGTGAGTTTTACACCGCCATCTAGACAGAGCGCAGAACGCCAATGAGCAAAACGACCCCAGTCACCAAGCCTTTGCTCGCGCCCCTTGAAGAGTTCATCCCATATCTGGAAAAGATCTGGGAAACCCGAACGCTGACTAATGGCGGTCCGTTTCATCAGCAGCTGGAAAAAGAGCTAGCCGAGTACCTTGGCGTTGAACACTTATCGCTGTTCACAAACGGCACCATTGCCTTAGTGACCGCCTTACAGGCGCTGAGGATCACGGGCGAAGTTATCACCACACCTTATTCTTTTGTGGCGACAGCGCACTCGCTCTTGTGGAACGGTCTCAAACCCGTGTTTGTAGACATTGATCCGCATACCTATAACCTCGACCCCGCGCGAATCGAAGAAGCGATCACGCCGGCGACAACGGCAATTATGCCGGTTCATTGTTATGGCAGGCCTTGTGACGTAGAGGGAATCCAGCGCCTTGCGGACCGGTATGGATTAAAAGTTATCTATGATTCCGCCCACGCCTTTGGCGTCCGCGAGAACAACCAGAGCATCCTGCGCCATGGCGATCTTTCAGTGATGAGCTTCCACGCTACCAAAGTCTTCAACACATTTGAGGGCGGAGCGATTGTGTGCCCTGATGCGAAAACTAAACAGCGTATCGACTATCTTAAAAACTTCGGTTTTGCCGATGAGGTCACGGTGGTCGCGCCGGGGATCAACGGGAAGATGAGTGAAATCAATGCTGCTTTCGGTGTTCTACAACTCAAACACATCGATGCAGCTTTGGCTCGCCGTCGGCAGGTGGATGCGACCTATCGCGACGCACTGAGCGACATAGAAGGCATTACCGTTGCGTGGGACGACAGGGAGGGTCACAACTATTCATACTTCCCAGTACTGGTTAACACGCAGTTTCCCTTGAGCAGAGATGAGCTGTTCGAGCGCTTTCGGGAGCGGAATATTATGGTTAGGAGATACTTTTACCCTTTGATATCGGCATTTCCGATGTACCGTGGTCTCGACTCGGCACGGGAGCACAAGCTTCCCATCGCAAACAGCATCGCTGAACGCATACTTTGCCTACCCATTTTCGACAGCCTCGCCGAGGAAGAGATAAAAGACGTTCTGAGCGTAATCGTTCAAGCGGCACGGGGGACCCATTAATGCGCACCTGTCCAGTATGCTCATCAGAATTCGCCAATTTCTTACCGTTGACACCGCAGTACTTTGAGATGCTCAACAAGCTCAACGTCGGTTATTCCCTCGAAGACTTTGAAACCCTTAATACCGGGCAATATAGCTGTCCGTGCTGCGCTGCTTCGGACCGTGACCGGTTATATGCCCTTTTTGTCCGAAGGTTCCTGGCCCGACCACAGGGCAGCTCGTTGCGCATTTTGGATCTCGCTCCTGCCCCCCTGCTATCGCAGTTTCTGAAGAGCATCCCAGATATCAGCTATCGCTCCGCCGACCTGTATTCGCCTCTGGCAGACGATGTAGTGGATATCATGGATATGAGTATCTACGCTGATAAAGCTTTTGACTTTATTGTGTGCTCCCATGTTCTTGAACATGTTTCGGATGACCGGAAGGCTATTACCGAGCTTTTTAGGGTACTCGCCAATAACGGCGTGGCGATTTTAATGGTCCCTATTTTGTTGACTGCAAAATATACCGATGAGGATCCGGAGGAACTTGATGTAAATGTGCGTTGGGCGCGATTTGGACAAGACGACCATGTGCGCATGTATGCCAAAGATGACTACATGGCGCGGATAAGGGAGGGAGGCTTCGAACTCCTTGAGCTTGACTCTCAATCGTTTGGTCCAGGTGTTTTCAGGCGCCATGGGATTACCGAGCAAAGTATCCTATACATCGGGACAAAGCCATGATAAGCCCAGTTTCGAGCGGGGCTTGGGATGAGGGATGAGGGATCGGAATATTCGACGATTTTTAGCAGCTCGATCAGACCCTCGAGGCCAAACCTGTGGCGGTCACATCGACGATTAGACCTGTGCGATGCATCTTGCGGGTACGCCCACGACCGTACTGCCTGGCAAAACGTCTTGAATTACCACGGCACCCGCTCCGATCACAGCACCCCGGCCAACCCGGAGCTTGGGCAGGACTGATGCCCGGGACCCCATAAAAACCCCGTCTTCCAGAATTACTCCTCCTGTAACGTCACAGTGAAGGCTTAACGTGCTGAAATGTCCTACGTGTGAATCGTGGGAAATGGTGCACAGCGTGTTGACGGTGACAAAATCCCCCACGGTGAGATCCACGGATAATACCGAGTACGGGCAAATGAGAACGCCGCGCCCTAGGGTGACATTTTCCCCGACGATGGCCGTGGGATGAATTAGCGTCAAGAACTGGGCGCCTTTGGCAATGAGCTTGTCAATGACGTACTTCTTATCGGAAGGCTTGCCGATGGCACACACCAGGTACTCGTCTGCCTTTGGCTCATATGCATCCACGGTGGAAATGACATCGGCATAGTGGCTGAATTTGTTAATCGAGATGCCGCCATCGTCAATAAAGCCGGTCAGCACGTGATCTGGATGATGCACGACCCAATCCTTAATCCAGCCATGCACCTCACGGCCGAGCCCTCCTGCCCCAACAATAATCAGTTTTTTGCTACTCATTGCTACACGACCTCATTACAACCGTAGAACCAGACGATATTTGCCCGGCCGGTGTTCGGTGTTCAATTACTTGGCTAGGCTTACGTCCTAAGCAAGATACGAACCATCTTCTGACAGTGGCGGAACCGCCCCCTATTGAAGAACGACTCATGAGACTAAACGAGGCCACGGCGCTGCAAAGTGATGAGCTTGGCCGCCTTTTTGCTTCAGTTGGCGACACGTCATTATCGTGGCATAGCGATGCCGACTCTTTTTTCGCTTGACTTCTTGAAAGCGACACACATTTGATTGCGGATAACAGGATGAACTCTCGTCGTTTGGTCAGCATTGCGATACCAGCCTACAAGCCTCAGTTCTTTGAACAAGCGCTCCTCAGTGCTTTCAACCAGACACACGACGAGATCGAGATTGTCATCTGTGACGACTGTAGAAGCGAAGCTGTGCATGACATCGTGGAGAGGCTTCGCCCGATAAGCCCGTGGCCGATTCGGTACTTCCGCAATGACGTGCCGTTAGGCGAGGCTAAAAATGTCGCTCGCTGCGTTCGTCAATCGCACGGCGAGTATCTTAAATTCCTCTACGACGATGACCTATTGCAGCCCGATTGCGTGAGCCTCCTGCTCGAATTACTTGACGATCATCCAGAAATTTCGCTAGCCAGCTCACGCAGGCACATGATTGATGAACAGGGGAATATCCTTCCAGAGAATTGGGCGACAGGCTTCCCCTTTTCTCATGATGTCATCTTCTCCGGGCCTGAACTCATAGCCTTCCTCGGCCAGTTCACGGTTAATTTCATTGGAGAACCGACGTGCGTCATGTGCAGGCGCGCGGACCTCGCTGCCTTCGGTGATGACCTTATGGTTCTCAACGGAAGTTCGATTGACTGGGTAGGTGATGTCGCGCTTTATTTTAAACTGTTGCGTCGTGGCAACTTGGCGATGCTCATTGAGCCGCTTTCCCTCTTCCGTGTCTCGGAAGTGCAGTTCAGTGCCGGCGGCAGAACGCACCCGAAAGTTGCTCAAGAGTCTCACGCGATCTTCCAGAAGCGTATTGGTGAACTGGGTTGGTCACAGCGCATTGACGAGCCCATGATGATAAAAGTCGCCACCTTCATGGATCGCTATCGGTTCACGGAAGTCGACTTGCGGCCGTACTTCGCAAGCGCGCAAAACAGCAAACACCTTGCATTCAGTCCCAGTCGATGGATGGCTGGGCATACCGTCCGCGCGGCCCAGCAGGCGCTGATCGACTCTGTGATCAATGCCAACAGCTCTGGGTCCTCACTGCTTTTGATTATTTGCGACGACGCTGGGGACATGGCAGGGCTGCGTTCCACTATAAACAGCATCACCGAGCGTCAGTCTTTATCGCACGCACTGAGCGTTGCGGTGTTTTCAATCAATCCGTGCCCGGTCGACTGGGTGCGCGACGCCCGGATCGAATGGCACCGCCTAAAAGCTGACAATGAGGCAGCTGCAATAAACCGCAAGCTAGCAGAGCATTACTGTGACTGGTTTATGATAGTAAAAGCTGGCACTGTATTTACGGTTCAAGGCGTATCCAGACTACGTCTTAAACTTCCCGAGCTGAACAGCTCTCCTGCATTTTATGCAGATGAAATGCACCGAACTGCCTCAGGAAATCATGAGCCGGCATTTCGCCCGGATTTCAACCTTGATTTTCTCCTTAGCTACCCGGCGGCCCTGTGTAAGCATTGGATTTTTCATCGCCAGACACTACTGGACTTCGGAGGGTTCGACACTCGCTATCCCCGCGCTTACGAATTTGACTACATTCTGCGATTGATCCAAAGGGAGAACGTCGAACACTTGGAGCATCTGGCCGAACCTATCCTAATTTGTGACGAGATTTTGTCCGAAAAAAACGAGGACCAGACAGTTGCGCTAAGTCGTTATCTGCAGTCGCGTGGCTATCTCGGCAGCCACGTCGTGGAAACTTCTGACGGGCAGTACCGGATTTGCTATAACCATCAGCAACGTCCGCTAGTCTCAATTCTGATCCCAACCAAGGATCAACTCGGTATTCTCTCTCGCTGCGTTGAAAGCGTGTTGGAGAAAACCGCTTACGATAATTACGAAATAATAATAATCGACAACAACAGTGAACAGCAGGATGCGCTGGAATGGCTGGCTGGCATTGAAAGCCTGCAAAGCGACAAGGTGCGTATCCTGCGTCATCCTTATCCATTTAACTACTCCGAGATCAACAATACGGCCGCGCGCCATGCGCGTGGCGAGTACCTCGTCTTACTGAATAACGACACTGCCGTCCTCCATGCCGAATGGCTCGACAACTTGCTTAACCATGCCATCCGGCCCGAAGTAGGCATCGTGGGCGCCAAGCTCTACTTTCCAAACGGAACGGTCCAGCATGCCGGGGTGATACTAGGCATCGACTCACCCGCACAGCATGTGTTTTTAGGCCATCCTCACGACAGCCCTGGTTACATGCAGCGTCTCAAAGTCGATCAAAACTACAGCGCAGTGACCGCCGCCTGCCTCATGATTCGAAAATCTGTGTATATGGAAGTGGGTGGGCTCGATGAAGTCGAATTTAAGATTTCGTACAACGATGTCGATTTGTGCCTGAAGGTACGAGCGTTGGGCTATCTTGTGGTATGGACACCCCACGCAGCATTGCTGCACGAATCGAGTGTCAGCCAGATCCAGACAGATACAACAGCCTATGAAAAGAGAATTTCTCGATTTCGCGGCGAGCAGTTTTCCATGTACCGAAAGTGGTTGCCGGTCCTCGCCAACGACCCAGCATACAATCGCCATTTCGCGCTGAACGGAGCTGGCTTTGAAATCGAGCCGGTGGTGGATCTTACTTGGAGGGCCTTACCATGGCGACCTTTGCCCCTCGTTCTATTGCAGAGGCAACGCCGCTGGAACGACGGGGATTGCCGAAATTCGATTCCGCTTCAGGCATTGCGTGATGCAGACATTGTCGACGGAGCTATCTCCCAGCGTTTGTTGAATGTGGTGGAAATTGAGCGCCTGCGCCCTCACGTCGTTATATATCAGCAACCCTTCACCTCCGATCAGATCCCGGCAATTGAGTTGATAACGCAACTTTCCCCCGCGCTTAGGGTGTTGGACCTGGATCGACTGCCCGCAAACTACAAAAGCGATCCGGCCTTCCTGCGGAGCCTGGAGTTGGTCAACCGCGTTGTCGTCGCGTCCTCCGAGCTTGCAGCAGCGGTCGATGGCATGCATGACGACATCCGCATCATGGCTGAGTCGTTACCGATTTCCTGGTCCAATATCCGCAGCCGTCGCCAAACAGGAAATAAACTTCGTGTGGGATGGCGGGGTGATCACGACCAACTGGATCTTCGACTACTGGCCGAGATCGTACCCGCCCTGGCAGATGAAGTTGACTTCGTGGTAATGGGCTGGTGCCCGATCGAGTTACGCCCTTTCGTACGGGACCAGCGCTTCCAGGTGGAGGAATCTGGACTGGCCGATGCCTTGGCAGGCATGGATCTGGATTTGGCTTTATTGCCCTTGCTCGACGAGCCGCTGCAGTCAGCTCAGAGCCTGGCCCGCCTTCTTCACTACGGTGCGTGCGGCTTTGCGGTTCTATGCAGCGAGAACGCGTGCGATGCCGGCGATTTGCCGGTGACCCGTTTATGTAATTACCCAAGTGCCTGGATCCAGAAAATTCGGGCCTATATCGCGGCGCCTCAAGTGTTGACAGACCAAGGTATCGAGCTGCAAACCCAGACGCTCGGAGGACACCTTCTTCATACGCCGAGAATGGAAGCATGGCGTAGCGTATGGCTCGACTGATATCGAGCTGCGTCTGGCCAAAATCAAGTGGTTAGTCGGTGAGCAAATCCGGCCCGAAATTGCCCCGGGCTCTCCCCCGTCCACTTCTTGAACGCCCGGTGAAACGCGCTGGGCTCCTGGAACCCTACCAGCGAGGCAATCTCTACCACACTCAATTCGGTATCGCGCAGTTTCTGCTGGGCGATACCGCGTCGCACGTCGTCCTTGATGCCCTGAAACGCGCAGCCTTCGCGTTCAAGGCGGCGACGGAACGTGGTAGCGCTGAGCTTCAACTCTTCGGCCATTTCCAGCAGCGTTGGCCAATGGCCGTAATGGCTGTTGCGCAGCCGTTGATACACCTGCGCCGCCAAGCCGCGCTGGTTGCGAAAGCGGATCACCAGCCACTGCGGCGCGGTGCGCAGGAATGACTTGAGCGCTGGCAGGGTCTGCACCACCGGCAAGCGCAGGTAATGGCTGGAGAATTCGATTTCGGTGCGCTGCTCGCCAAAGCTCAGGTTGAACCCCCACAGCAGCGAATCGTCGCTGAGGCGCTCGCGACGCTGACGAAACTGTGCCCGATCAATGCTGATACGCCGCCCGCCAAGCCAGCACAGCAGGCTGATCATCAGCAGTAAAAAGGTTTCCTCGCCAAAGCGCTGACGAACCGGATCGTCCGTGGCTGTCTCCACAGCCAGCACCGCGCGCTGGCCGCGAACGATCAGACTGCCGCGAAAATCGCGCAGGAACAGGCTGAAGTTGCTCAGGCACTGGCGCAGGGCTTTTTCCAGGTTGGGCTCCTGGATAAGCCCGCGGCAGATCAGCGCGAAGCTGCCCAACGGCATGCCGTGGGAGTCGAGGCCGAAGAATTCATCGCCCAGTTCCTTGATTTGTATCAGCCACAGGGCTGCAAAGGCGCTGGCCGAGACGCGCGCGCCGGCGTCGTCGAGCAACGCCATGTCGATCTCGGCCGCCTCCAGCACCGATTGCAGCCGCAGCGGCTGGTCGCGCAGCGCGTGGACCACCAGCTGGACGAAGTAGATCGACACTGAATCCTTTTCCCGCATGACCGCCTTCCCTTTTTTGTGTGGTGCTCCACCGACTCATCTGCCGATGGTAAAGAACGCCATTCCATCTGGACAGTTTTGGCATAGGCCCTGCTCAAACGCAGGTCTAGACTTGCCGCCAGCCGGTCTCTGGTCAAATCCCGATTTCAGATGACGCCTTACATCCCCAACGTTTCAGGAGTCCTTATGAGCACTACCGAAGTTTTCGTCGTCAGCGCATTGCGTACCGCCATCGGTGGATTCGGCGGTTCGCTCAAGGATGTCTCGCCCATTGAACTGGGCACCCAGGTCAGCCGCGCCGCGCTGGCAAAATCCGGTCTGGCGCCCGAGCACATCGGCCACGTGGTGATGGGCCATGTGATTCCGACTGAAGTGCGCGATGCCTATCTGTCCCGGGTCATCGCCCTGGAAGCCGGCCTTACCAAAGAAACCCCGGCCATGAACGTCAACCGCCTGTGCGGTTCCGGGCTGCAAGCCATCGTCTCTGCTGCGCAGTCGCTGATGCTCGGCGATGCGGGCGCGGCGCTGGCCGGTGGCGCCGAGTCCATGAGCCGCGGCGCCTATATCATGCCGCAGGCCCGCTGGGGCGCGCGCATGGGTAACGTGCAGGCCTTTGATTACATGCTGGGCGCGTTGCATGACCCGTTTGCCAATATCCACATGGGTATTACTGCCGAGAACATCGCCGAGCAGTACGGCATCACGCGCGCGGACCAGGACGCCCTTGCGCTGACTAGCCAGCAGCGTGCCGCCCGTGCCATCGCCGAGGGGCGTTTCGACAGTCAGATCGTGCCGATTGAAATCGCCACGCGCAAAGGCACCGTGACCTTCGCCCAGGACGAGCATGTGCGCGGCGACGTGACTGCCGAGCAGCTGGAAAAGATGAAGACTGCCTTCAAGAAGGACGGCACTGTCACCGCCGGTAATGCCTCCGGCCTGAACGACGGCGCCGCAGCGCTGGTGTTGGCCAACGGCGACCTGGTTCGCGAACACGGCCTCAAGCCAATGGCGCGGTTGGTGGCGTATGCCCATGCCGGCGTTGAGCCCTCGCTGATGGGCCTCGGACCGATCCCGGCCAGCCGCAAGGTGCTGGAGCGCGCCGGTTTGACGGTGGCTGATCTGGACGTCATCGAATCCAACGAAGCCTTCGCCGCACAGGCCTGCGCAGTTGCCCGGGAGCTCGGGTTTGATCCCGCGAAGGTCAATCCGAACGGCTCGGGCATTTCCCTCGGCCACCCGGTGGGCGCCACCGGCGCGATCATCGCCACCAAAGCCATCCACGAACTGCACCGCATCCAGGGCCGCTATGCGCTGGTGACCATGTGCATCGGCGGCGGTCAGGGCATCGCCGTCATCTTCGAACGCGTGTAAGGAGGCTGCTGATGAACACGCATCACATCGCCGTGATCGGCGCGGGGACCATGGGCAACGGCATCGCGCAGGTGTGCGCGGTGGCCGGTTTCGACGTCACGCTGCTGGACGTTTCCGACACCGCACTGGAGCGCGGCATCGCCACCGTGCGCAAGAATCTGGAGCGTCAGGTGGTCAAGCAAACGGTGGCGGCCGATGTTGCCGAAGCGGCCCTGGGGCGTATCAGCCTCACCACTGACTACGGGCAGTTGAACGGCGCGCAGCTGGTAATCGAAGCCGCTACCGAAAACCTTGAGCTGAAGCTGCGCCTGCTCAAGCAGATCGCCGCGAATGTCGACCGCGAGTGTGTCATCGCCTCGAACACCTCGTCGCTGTCCATCACCCAGCTGGCGGCCAGCGTCGAGCACCCGGAACGGTTCATCGGCCTGCACTTCTTCAATCCGGTGCCGATGATGAGCCTGATCGAGGTCATTCGTGGTTTGCAGACAGCGGACACCACCCACATCGCAGCGATCAAGCTGGCAGAGCGGCTGAACAAAACCGCGATCACCGCCGGCAACCGGCCGGGCTTTGTGGTCAACCGGATTCTGGTGCCGATGATCAACGAAGCGATTCTGGTGCTGCAGGAAGGTCTGGCCACCGCTCAGGACATCGACGACGGCATGCGCCTGGGCTGCAATCAGCCCATCGGCCCCTTGGCGCTGGCTGATCTGATCGGCCTGGACACCTTGCTGGCGATCGTCGAAGCGTTCCACGACGGCTTCAACGACAGCAAATACCGCCCCGCTCCCCTGCTCAAGGAAATGGTGGCGGCCGGGTATCTGGGACGCAAGACCGGGCGTGGGTTCTTTACCTATAACTGAAGCAAGTCAGCGTTGAACCCTTAAGTTAGACGCGAATTGCCAGTTTGGCACAATCCTTTGCAGGAGCCGGCTTGCTGGCGAATGTGTTGAGTCAGCCGATATCTTCGTTGCGGGCTCACCCTTCGCCAGCAAGCCGGCTCCTACAAATATCGTGCCCAACGCCGGAGTGCCGATTCGACGCAACCCACTGTAGGAGCGCGCTGCCCGCGAACGCAGTCCGTCATTCACCCCTCACCGCGTCGACCTTCGGAAATTCGCTTGAACGCCGTCACTCAGTGGGAAAACAGCGAATTCCCGACCTTACCCGCCATCTTCTCCGGTTTGATCAGGAACCGCGCCAGCGCCGGCAGCAGCCACAGTGCGCCGAACATGTTCCACAGCAGCATGAAGGTCAGCATCAGGCCCATATCAGCCTGAAACTTGATCGCCGAGAAAATCCAGGTGCACACGCCGATCGCCAGGCACAGGCCGGTGAACAGCACCGCCTTGCCGGTGGACTTCAGCGTCTGGTAATACGCTTCCTGCAACGGCAACCCTGCCCGCAGGAAGCTCTCCAAGCGGCTGTAGATGTAAATCCCGTAATCGACCCCAATGCCCACCCCAAGCGCCACCACCGGCAGCGTCGCGACTTTCACGCCGATGCCCATGAAGGCCATCAGTGCGTTGCCCAGCACCGACGTCAGCACCAGCGGCAGGACGATGCACAGCGTCGCCGCCCAGGAGCGGAAGGTGATCATGCACATCACTGCCACGCACACATACACTAGAATCAGGATGGTCAGCTCGGCCTGCTTGATGACCTCGTTGGTCGCCGCCTCGATGCCGGCATTGCCTGCCGCGAGCAGAAACTCCAGGCCGTCCCTGTTGTTCTGTTGAGCAAACTCCTGCACCGCATGCACCGCACGGTCCAGGGTTTCGGCTTTGTGGTCGTTGAGGAAAATCAACAGCGGCGCCAGCGAACAGGTGTTGTTGTACAAGCCGTCGGCCCGCGCGATCGAGCTGTTGAGCACGTCCTTGTTGCGCGACAGCGACTCCCATTTCAGGTTGCCCTCGTTCATGCCCTTGATGACTTGCTTGGAAACGGTCACCAGCGAAATAGCCGACTGCACCCCTGGCGTGTTCTCCATCTTCCACGACAACTCGTTGATCGCCGACAGCGTTTGATACGCCGAGCATCCTTCGGGCGGTGTCTTGACCATCACCACCAGCACGTCGGAGCTGGTCGAGTAGTTGCTGATGATGAAATTGTTGTCCTGGTTGTAACGCGAGTCCGGGCGCAACTCCGGCGCGCCTTGATCAAGGTCGCCGATCTTCAGGTTATGGCCATACCAAAGGCCACCCACCAGCGCGACCAACGCCAGCCCCACCGAGACGCGGGCCACATTGGGCGCGGCGAAATTCGACAGCAGACGCCAGAACGGATGTTCCCGTACTGAATCTTCCTTGCTGCGCACAATCGCCTTTTTGCTAATGCCTGCGTAGGAAATAGCGACGGGCAGAAGAATGAGGTTGGTGAAGACGATGACCGCGACGCCGATGGAAGCCCCAATCGCCAGCTCGCGGATCACGCCGATGTCGATGATCAACAACGTGATGAAGCCGACGGCGTCCGCCAGAATCGCGATCATCCCCGGCAGGAACAACTGGCGAAACGTGCGTCGGGCGGCCGTCAGCGCGTTGTCAGCATCGCTGGACTGCAGAGCGATGCCGTTGATTTTCTGCACGCCGTGGGAAATACCAATGGCGAAGATCAGAAACGGCACCAGCATCGAGTAGGGATCCAGACCAAACCCCACCACATGCATCAGCCCCAACTGCCAGATCACGGCGATCAAGGTGGTGCTCAATACCGCGACGGTACTGCGCACGCAGCGGGTGAACCACATCAGCAGGACCAGCGTGATCAGGAAAGCGATGCCGAAGAACATCACCACCATGATCAGACCATCAATCAGATCGCCGACTTTCTTGGCGAAACCGACGATGTGGATCTCTACGTTGGGGTTCTGCGCTTCGTACTTGTCGCGGATCTTCTCTTCAAGCTGGTGGGAGAACTGACGGTAATCCAGCGGCAGCAGTTTGCTCTGGTCGTTGGGGTCCGGGTAGAACTCCTGCAGCGGCACGTCGACAATGCTCGACTTGAAGTTGTTGGACACCAGACGCCCGACCTGTCCGGATTTGAGGACGTTGTTGCGCAGCGTGTCGAGGCTCTGCTGCGAGCCGTCGTAGCTTTGCGGGATCACTTCACCGCCGGCGAACCCCTCTTCGGTAACCTCCGTCCAGCGCACGCTGGGACTCCATAACGACTTGAGTCCGGAGCGATCAACGCCCGATATGTAAAACACTTCGTCGTTGATCTGACGAAGGGTTTCCATGTAGTCCTTCGAGAAGATATCCCCTTGTTTGGCCTCCACCGAGATGCGCACGGTGTTGCCGAGGTTCGTCAGGTCGCTGCGGTGCTCCATCATCTTCTGAACGAACGGGTGACCGAGAGGGATCATCTTTTCAAAACTGGTGGACGGGCGCACCAGCGTGGCTTGCCAGAACAGGAAGATGCTCACCAGCAGGCAGATGCCGATCACCATCGGACGGTTGTTGAAAATCAACTGCTCCAGGCGGGTCGGTTTGTCGTGATGTTGTTGAAGGTTGGTCATGAAAACGAATCCTCGCCTGCGTCGTTCTTATTATCGGGTGCCGTCGGCGCCCGTCGGCGAGGTGACGCGAACGCCGCCCTGTCCCACCAGAATCAGATTGCCCTTGTCATCTTCGGCCACGCCCGACAGCGACAGCCGGTCGGGACGATTGGCCACTGTGAAGCTTTCGCCATCATCGGTGCTGCGCATCACGCTGCCTCCATTGCCCACCAGCACAATGGAGCGGTCCGGCATCAGCGACGCATTGGCGATGCTGAACTCCAGCGGGCCGCGCTCGCCTTGCAGCGGAACGGGCTCCCAGGTGGTGCCAAAATCGATCGAGCGGAACAGATTGCCGCGCAGACCGTAAGCCAGCAGCGTTTTGGCTTCAGCGGTACCGACTGCACCGAATAACGACCCCTGATACGGGCCTTCGAGCTTTTCCCACGTCTGACCGTCGTCCGACGAGCGAAACATGCTGCCCTGCTCACCGACCACGAAAAGGCCCGCGTCCTTCACGTACGCAATGCCGTTGAGATGAAACTGATCCTCGTTGTCCAGCCGCTCGCCGATGTCTTCCCAGTGCTGGCCGCCGTCGGTGGTTTCCAACACCGCACCATAGGCGCCCACGGCGATGCCGGTGTTCAGGTCTTTGAACCAGACATCCAGCAGCGGCGCTTCGCGCTTGAGGTCTTCGAACTGTTTGGTCCACGTGGCGCCGGCATCGCTGCTCGCCAGAATCTGCGCATCGTGCCCCACGGCCCAGCCGTGTTGATCATCGACGAAATACACCGCCGTGAGCATCTGGCGCGTTGGCACTTTGGCCTGGGTCCAGGTTTTGCCCTGGTCGTCGGAATAGAGGATGTGGCCGCGATCCCCTACCGCCACCATGCGCTTGCCGGCATGGGTCACGTCCAGCAGCAGACTGCGGGAGGCTTTTGCGGATTCGAGGGCATAGACGGCGGACTCGCCAGCGTTGGCAGTTGTAACGGCGGGTGTGACGGCGGGTGCGGTGTCGGCGGCAAACGCCACACCACAGAAGAAGGGGGTCATGAGAAGCGACAGCGCAGCGCTGAAAGGCAGGCTATTGAATCGTGTTCGTGTGCAGGAGTCGCCACGAACCCTTGCAAACCAAGTGCGCCAGATAACAGGCTCACGCATGGAGCTTCCCCTTCTTTATTTTTATTAGGTTCTTCAGGGCCTGTTCGCCTCGCGCAGACGCTCTAGCCTGCGCGCGAGACGGCCGTACCGAAGCGACCTCATCCTAGCCAGCTTTGGAAACGTATGACAATCGACATGACGTTATCTTTTGTTAAGCACGGGGTGGGTGATTAGCGGGTTATCACTGGTAGTGATCGAGCGACCCGCGTGGGTGGGTGGGTGGGTGGGTGGGTGCGTCGTGGCTATAAATCGCCGATTCAGTCGTCAACCTTGCCGGCTCACACTCGGCACGGCTTGCGACATGGCTTGGAAGGCGTATGTAAGCGTCTTCCTAGCCCTCATCACCCACTCCGGACTCTTTTTATTGAGGATTTTGTTCAGTGCTGCACGTGGCTGGACAAGGGGCGAAAGGATGACGCGTCGCGAAGGAGATCGTTGCCGGGCGGTTCTGAAGGAATTCCGTGACAACTAAACGTTCGGGTTGGGAAATTGCCTACAAAACGCCTGAAGTCATGTCAGTGCCGCAGCAGCTTGCGCAGCGGCACGCCGTCCTTGAGCACAGGCGACTTGATGACGATGTAGCTGAAGTACTTCGAGATGCCGATGTTTTTGTCGAGCAGGCTTTCCACCACCTCCTGATAGTGCTGGATGCTGCGGGTCATGAAGCGCACCAGGTAGTCGTAGCCGCCGCTGATCAAATGGCATTCGAGGACTTCGTCAACCAGGCGGATGTTGGATTCGAACTTGGCGAAGTCTTCGCGCTTGTGGTCGCTGAGGGTGATCTCGGTGAAGACGGTGACCGAGTCGGTGATCTTGGCCAGGTTCAGATGCGCTTTGTAGCTGGAGATATAACCGGCCGATTCAAGCCGTTTGACCCGTTGCAGGCACGGGCTGGCAGACAGGCCGACGGCATCGGCAAGGCTGACGTTGGTCATCCGGCCGTCCTTCTGCAGTTCGACCAGGATGCTGATGTCGATCCGATCCAGTTTTACGAGCCCTTCCATCACGTACCTCTTGACTGCCGTTGTAAGACAATCTTCTAGCAAAATCAGCGCCGTAAAGACAGCTGATGCTGCGCCACCAGATCGGCCATGCTGTTGATGCAGTACTGCGCCGCACACGGCGATGGCTGACGCGCCCGGTGGCGGCCGATCAAGCAGCGGTCCAGCGCGGCGAAGGGCTCGACCGACGGTCGGGTCACGTGCAGGACCGGTTGCAGCTGATCGCCCTGATCGATGAGCCATTGCGGACCTTCGGCCAGGGAAATGAAATCTTCCGGTGCAATTCCCAGTCGCTCGCACAGAAGGTCGCGGTCCTCGGCATCGCGGTCGCCGCGCACCAGCAGTCGATAAAACTTGCGCAGATACAGCATTGCGCCCGGCGCGTCTTCGAACAGTGACCAGTTGCCCGCCGAACGGGCGAAGCTCATGCCCTCCTCCCAACTGGCGTGCAAGCCCCACTTTTCGGCGAGCTGGCGATGGGCGAAACACAACATGCCACTGAAGCCCAGCTCGGCGAAACGGGGATAAAGGGTCGCGATGACGCCGTTGAATTCTTCCAGTACCTGGTCTTTGGCCGGTCGACCGCCACGGCTGTCGAGCAGCGGGTGCAGCGCGGCCCAGACGCCCGAATCGCGATCCACCAGCACTTGGTCGCAATCAATAAGCAGCGCTCTGTACTCTGTTAGCCCAATTCCGGTCAGCCCCAATTCTGTCAGCCCCATGTGGATCAAACCTCCTGGACGCATCTGGCCCGTTGCGGGCAAAGCGCTACTTCGAATTCGAGTTCAAGACCCGTGCCAAGGCGGCGTCGAGGATCTGTAGGGCTTCGTCGACTTGGGCTTCGGTGGTCACCAGCGGCGCGAGGAAGCGCAGCACGTTGCGGTAGACGCCGCATTTGATGACCAGCAAACCGCCGGCGCGGGCCTCGTCGATCACCCGTGCATTAAGGTCGGCATCCGGGGTGCGCGCGGCATCATCCTTGATCAGTTCGATCGCCAGCATGAAGCCGGTGCCGCGTACGTCGCCGATGCGCGGATAACGCGCTTGCAGGCCGAGCAGGCCCTGGCGCAGGCGTTCGCCCAGGAGTTGGCTGCGCGCCAGCAGTTGTTCTTCTTCAAACGCATCGATCACCGCCAGACCTGCCGCGCAGGCCAGCGCGTTACCGCCATAGGTTCCGCCCAAGCCGCCGGGCAGTGGCGCGTCCATGATGTGTGCCTTGCCGACCACCCCCGACAACGGCAAACCACCGGCAAGGCTTTTGGCCACGGTGACCAGATCAGGCTGAATGCCAGAGTGCTGGTAGCCGAACCAGGTGCCGGTGCGGCCGAAGCCGGTCTGGATTTCGTCGAGGATCAACACGATGCCGTGCTTGTCGGCCAAGGCGCGCAGGGCCTGGAGAAACTCCGGCGGCGCGGTGAGGAAGCCGCCGTCGCCCTGCACCGGTTCAATCAAGATGGCGGCGACGCGGTCCGGTGCCACTTGGGTAGCGAGCAATTCGTTCAGGGCATTGATTGCGTCAACACTGCTAACGCCGCGATACGCGTTCGGATACGGCGTATGGAACACCTCCGGCGCAAACGGCCCGAAGTTCTGCTTGTACGGTTGGCTCATGCCGGTCAGCGTGGTGCCGAGCAAGGTGCGTCCATGGAAGCCGCCACGAAAGGCGATAACCGCCGAACGATTGGTGTGGGCGCGGGCAATTTTCACCGCGTTTTCCACCGCTTCAGCGCCGGAGGTGAAGAATGCGGCCTTGTAGGCTTCCTGCCCGCCGATCATTTCACACAGGCGCTGGGCCAGATCGAGATAAGGCGTGTAAGCCGCCACCTGAAAACAGGCGTGGGAAACTTTTTGCAATTGCGCCTGCACCGCCGCGACCACTTTCGGATGGTTATGGCCAATGTTGAGCACGCCGATGCCGCCGACAAAGTCCAGGTAGCGCTTGCCATCCACGTCCCACAACTCGGTACCCTGGGCGCGGTCGATCACCAGCGGGTGCGCGGTCACCAGGCCACGGGGCACAAACTGCTCGCGCTGACGGAGCAAATGAGGGGTTTCGTCGACTTTGCTGTTCATGGCATTTCCCATCGTGAGTCCGGCAACCGGGAGGCGGTTGCGATGCTGTCAGGTTACGGCGTGCGGGCAACGCACTTAGCCGAACTTGGCCCGTGAGACATTCGGATCAACTGTTTTGGCCCCGGCTTTCGACAGATCCTGCGTCGGGCTTGGGGGATGATGGTGCTTGCTCACATCAACCTCCCTTCCGCCTCTCTTTAGCAGGAAAAGCCCATGGCCTTGCTTTACAAAGCCGACCCCGCGCGCGCGCCACAATGGCGAATGCTGTTCGCCGAACACGCACCGGACATTGAGTGGCGCGCTTGGCCGGACATTAGCAATGCCGAGGAGATCGAGTATTTGGCAGCGTGGCAGGCGCCGGACAATCTGCAGCAGTTGCTGCCCAATCTGAAAGTGCTGTTTGCCCTGTCGGCCGGGGTCGATCAGTTGGATCTGTCGCGTTTGCCGGCGGATCTGCCGGTGGTGCGTCTGCTGGATCCGGGCATCACGCGGGGGATGTGCGAATACGCGACGTGGGCGGTGTTGAGTTTGCATCGGGATATGCTGCGATACCGCGAGCAGCAGGCCGCGCGGTGCTGGCAGGCGCATCTGTTGCAACCCGCCGAGAACCGGCGTGTGGGGGTGATGGGATTGGGCACACAGGCGCAGCAGATTCTGGCAACACTGGCGCCGTTCGGGTTTGCGTTGTCGGGTTGGGCGCGCAGTGTTCACGAGATTGAGGGGGTGACTTGTTTTGCGGGTCAGGCGCAGTTGGCGGCGTTTCTGGGGCAGTGCGATATGTTGCTGTGTGTGTTGCCGTTGACGGAGCAGACGGAAGGGATACTGGACCGGAATCTGTTTGCGTTGCTGCCGCGAGGCGCAGGGCTGATCAATATGGGGCGCGGCGGGCATCTGGTGGAGGAGGATTTGCTGGAGGCGCTTGATAGTGGGCAGTTGGGGGGTGCTGTTCTGGATGTGCTGCAGGTGGAGCCGGCGGCGGCGGATCATCCGTTCTGGGATCACCCGCAGGTGGTGCTGACGCCGCATGTGGCGGCGATGACGCAGCCGGCCAGTGCATTCGGGGTGTTGCTGGAGAATATTAGGCGGTTTGAGCGGGGGGAGCGGATGGTGGGTCAGGTAGATCGGAATCGGGGGTATTGAGTTTTCTTAGATCGACATCCAGATCGACATCCAGATCAAAAGCCCGATCAAGATCAAGGGCGCCTGCCTGGGGGCAGACTGTTTCGCCTTCGGCGAGTTACTTGGAAAGGTCGAAAGTCGCACCATCCCCAAGTAACCAAGGGTGCTTGCTCCTGGTTGGGCTCCTCCTTCGTCGGAGTACCCTTACTTCGAAGACGCTCCGTGGGCCCGCGCAGAACGGACATCCATGTCCTGACGGCGCTCTCGCCGCATCCTGCGGCTCGACCCACTGCGCGTCGTCTGCGTTCGGCCTGCACCCAAGTCGCGATTTGTGGTGTCTGGACTGTTTGTGTATGAGAATCAAAAGCAGATCAAGGGCTTCCCGGCTGAAGCCGGTCCCACTGACACCGCGCATGCTTTTAGTGGGACTGGCTTTAGCCGGGAAGCTGTTGATCTGATCGTTCCCACGCTCCGAGTGGGAAGGCCGTCCTATACGCTCTGCGTCCCGCCATTGATCTTCCGATCGTTCCCCACGCTCCGCGTGGGAATGCATCCCCTGACGCTCCGCGTCATCGGTCTCACTGATGTACGCGCCCTCATAGTGGGACCGGCTTTAGCCGGGAAGAGGCCCGCACAGTCGCTATCAATTACGCGGTGTGCTACCAGACGCTTTCCCGGCTAAAGCCAGTCCCACGGGAATCTAAAGCCTGTGCGCCAGGCAACATCCCGTAACCCCGACGGCGTTGACCACTCGTCGGACCGGCAGCATCCTGCGCCGCCCCTAAAGTTTGCGGACTCCAGCAAGGTCATGTTCAAGGACGACAAAAAAGATCCCTTTGAGGAAAACTCGATTTTTAAAGGGCTTCCCAACGGAGGCGCGTCGTGGGCAGCGTGGAACCCGCCTCCCGAACCCGTGCGGATGGCCACTCCGATTCCTGAGCGCTGGCCCGCGCCAAGGGAGCGTACCGACAAGGTGTTCGCCAAATCCTGTACCGGGGAATGGTGCAGCACTGAGGCCGGTACCGAGGTAGAGCCCGCCTCCAACTTCGGCGCGATCATGATGGCGGGCGCCATGCTGCTGCCCTCCGCTTCCAACGCTGTAGCTGCCGCCCTTGGCGCAGACATGGGCCTGGGGCGAATGGCGGGCGGCGGCATCATGCAGCGCAGCCACACTTGGCTGCTTCGCGGCGCAGGAGGTCCGGCCAGTCTGTTCATCGTCGGCATGCTCCCGACAAAAATGGGCGACGGCACGCTCTACACCGATGACGAATTGCGCAACCTGACTCAGGCGACAACACGGGTGCGTTTCCAGCTGCGCCGTAATGCCGAAGGCGAGTTGCAAATTTACGGCATCCACTCCAAGTCATCCGGCGATGACTCGGTCCGCACAGTGCAAGCTCGCTGGAATGCCGACAGAAGCGCAATGGAAGCCCATCTCAACGGCGTCACCATCCTAATGACCCCCCGGCGGGGTCGACACGGGAAACTGGAACCGCTGATCTACCCTGAAAACAGCGACGCCCGTTTAGGCACCATCCTCGTCCACCCGATCCCGGAAGACACCGACAGCCAGCTCGAAGGCCTCCCCGGCGACGACATTACCGCCGAAGACTGCATCCTGGTCTTCCCGGCCGAGTCGGGGCTGAGGTCGATGTATGTGGTGTATGCGCGGCCGTTTAATGGGGATCATGGGTATCATCCGCCTCCGAAAGAGCTCGCGGCATTTCCCGACGCAAAAGTTGCGCCTCGGAAAACATCGGTAAAGGGTGGTGGAGGTCTGCGAAAACGGTGGAAAACCCACGCAGGCGAGATTTTCGAATGGGACAGCCAGCATGGGACGGTCGAAAAGTACAATAAGCGAGGAAAACACTTGGGAGAGTTCGACGCAGAAACAGGCACTCAAACCAAAGATGCAGACAGCACACGCGAGGTTGAACCTTGAAATACACCGTGGAAATATTTGACAGAGAGAGCGAACTGCTGGTGTCTGAAATCGACCTGCCTGAGGGGTGCGATGTACAGCTGAGCGACATAATGGGATGGTCGAGTCCGCAACGCGGCGAAGAAGGATACGACCTTAACCCTCAGCAGGCTTCAGCCATTGAGGCATTGGCTGGCAGAGAATTCTTCGATGATCGCCATATCTGTCAACTGACCTGCAACGTCGCTTGAGGCTCGACGCTTGTGGCGTTCCAACCGAAGCATTCGCGAGCAAGCTCGCTCCCACAGGGACGGTCTGAATGTTTGATCGTTCCCACGCTCTGCGTGGTAACGCAGCCTCGGACGCTCCGCGTCCCTGTGGGACCGGCTTCAGCCGGGAAGAGGCCCGCGCAATCGCTACCGATTTCCGGTGTGGCATCCGCCTTCCCGGCTAAAGCCGGTCCCACTAAACGTCAAAAGCCGTTTCCACCGAAACCCTGCCCGCGCCGCTAAACCAACCTCTCGGCAATTGCCGCCCCGACGTCTTGCGTCGTCCCCTTCCCGCCCAGGTCCGGCGTGATCGGTCCTTCGGCAATCACTTCTTCAATCGCCCTCAATATCCCGTCATGGGCCGCGCGGTAGCGTTCGTCGCCGTTGCCGAGGAAGTCGAGCATCAGCGCGCCGGACCAGATCATCGCGATGGGGTTGGCGATGTTCTGCCCGTAAATGTCCGGCGCAGAGCCATGCACCGGTTCGAACAACGAGGGGAAGCGCCGTTCCGGGTCGAGATTGGCCGAGGGCGCGATGCCGATGGTACCGGCGCACGCCGGGCCGAGGTCGGACAGGATGTCGCCGAACAGATTCGACGCCACGACCACGTCAAAGCGGTCCGGCTGCAACACGAAGCGTGCGCAGAGGATGTCGATGTGCTGCTTGTCCCACGTCACCTCGGGGTAGTTCGCCGCCATGAGTGCCGTGCGCTCGTCCCAGTACGGCATGCTGATGGAGATGCCGTTGGATTTGGTCGCCGCCGTCAGGCATTTACGCGGGCGGGTCTGAGCGAGTTCGAAAGCGAATTTGAGGATGCGGTCGACGCCACGGCGAGTGAACACCGATTCCTGAAGCACGAACTCGTGGTCGGTGCCTTCGAACATCTTGCCGCCCACGGACGAATATTCGCCCTCGGTGTTCTCGCGGATCACCACGAAGTCGATGTCGCCCGGTTTGCGCCCCGCCAGCGGACAGGGTACGCCGGGGAACAGGCGTACCGGACGGATGTTCACGTACTGGTCGAAGTCCCGGCGAAACTTGAGCAAGGACCCCCACAGAGAAATGTGGTCCGGGACCTTGTCGGGCCAGCCGACCGCGCCGAAGTAGATCGCGTCATAGCCTTTAAGCTGCTCGAACCAGTCATCGGGCATCATCTGCCCGTGCGCCAGGTAGTAGTCGCAGTGGGCCCAGTCGAGCACATCGATGCTCAGGTTCAGTTGCCATTTCCTGGCCGCCTGCTCCAGGACCCGCAACCCTTCCGGCAGGACTTCCTTGCCGATGCCATCGCCCGCAATTGCGGCGATTCTGAATGCCTTGCTCATGCTGCGCCCCCCGGGATGGATCAGTTCAAGCCGCCGATGTGGAAGGCTTTGACTTCAAGGTACTCGTCCAGGCCGTATTTGCTGCCTTCGCGGCCGAGGCCCGATTGTTTGATGCCGCCGAACGGCGCGACTTCCATCGAGATGATCCCGGTGTTGAGGCCGACCATGCCGAATTCCAGCGCCTCGCCAAAACGCCACGAGCGCTTGAGGTCCTGGGTGAAAAAGTAGGCGCCCAAGCCAAACGGGGTGGCGTTGGCCAAGGCCAGCGCCTCAGCTTCATCAGTAAAGCGCATCAACGGCGCCACCGGGCCGAAGGTTTCCTCATTCGCCAACAACATCCCGGCATGGGCCTCAGCCAGCACAGTGGGTTGCACGAACTGGCTGTCGCCTGCGGGAATCGCGCCGCAGAGCAGTTTCGCGCCCTGACTCAGGGCATCGTCGATGTGCCGCGCCACCTTGCTGACCGCCGCAGGGTTGATCAGCGGGCCGATGGTCACGCCCTCTTCCAGGCCGTTGCCGACCTTGAGTTTGCCCACCTCCTCCACCAGCCGCGCGGCGAAGCGGTCGTAGATGCCCGCCTGCACCAGGATGCGGTTGGCGCACACGCAGGTTTGCCCGGCGTTGCGAAACTTGCTGATCATCACCCCGGCCACGGCCTGTTCCAGGTCCGCGTCGTCGAACACCACAAACGGCGCGTTGCCGCCCAGTTCCAGGCTCAGGCGCTTGATGTGTTCGGCGCTTTGGCGCATCAGCAGGCGGCCGACGGCAGTGGAGCCGGTAAATGAAATCTTGCGCACCGTCGGGTTGCCGGTAAGTTCTGCACCGATGCCGGCAGGCATTCCTGTGAGGACGTTGAACACACCGGCTGGAATGCCGACGCGCTCGGCCAGCACCGCCAGTGCGAGGGCCGACAGCGGCGTGAGATCAGAGGGTTTAACGATGACCGGGCAACCGGCTGCCAGCGCCGGCGCGCATTTGCGGGTGATCATCGCGTTGGGGAAATTCCACGGGGTGATCGCGGCGCAGACACCCACAGGTTGCTTGAGGGTCAGCAGACGGCGGTCGCCACTGGGGGCCGGCATGGTTTCGCCGTAGACCCGGCGCGCTTCTTCCGCGAACCATTTGACGAAGCCGGCGCCGTAGCGGATCTCGCCCTTGGCCTCGTTCAGTGGCTTGCCCTGCTCGCTGGTCATGATCAGCGCGAGGTCGTCGAGGTGGTCGATCATTGCCTGGAACCAGCGCTCCAGCAGCGCTGCGCGTTCTGCCGCCGGCCGCGCTCGCCAGGCCGGCCAGGCGAGTTCGGCCGCTTCGATGGCGCGGCGGGTATCGATTGCGTCCATGGCCGGGACCTGCGCAAGCAGGTCGCCCGTGGCGGGGTCGCGGACTTCAAGGGTGGCGCCGCTGTCGGCGGCGATCCACTCACCATTTACGTAGGCGCGTTCAGCCAGCAGGCCGGGGTCTTGCAAGCGATTCTTGAGCATGGTCGAGTCCTGATCCGAGACAGATTCCAGTCTAGGGATCTGGCTCGGCGGAGGATGCCGAAAGCGCCTTCAAACCAGCGTGCCGTGCTGAAATTCAACGCAGGACGGCAGGCTCTGCTACGCCTTTAGCGAGCCCAGCAAGCCTTGCAAAAAGCGCTCGCCGGCGTCCATCTGGCTGACCTCGATAAACTCGTCGGGCTTGTGCGCCTGCTCGATGGAACCCGGGCCACACACCACCACCGGCACATCGAGGCGCTGCTTGAACAGGCCCCCTTCGGTGCCAAACGAGACCTTGTTCATGCCGGTGTCCGGCGCGGCAAATTGTTTGAGAAAGCTCACCGCCTCGACGGTCGGGTGGGTGTCGAGACCAGGGTAGACGTTGATGGTTTCGATCTCGATGGCCGCCACGCTCGAAAGCTTCTGCGCCTCAAGCACAATCACTTCGGCACGCTCGCGCATCTGCTCGATGAACTGATCCAGGTTATCCGCCGGCAGGTTGCGCACTTCGAAATCCAGGGTGCACAGGTTCGGCACGATGTTCAGCGCCTTGCCGCCGCTGATCTGCCCGACATGCACTGTGCTGTAGGGCACGTCGTAGTCGGTGTCCTGCGCGCCGTGCTGTTGCAGGTGCTGTTGGCTCTCACGCAGCGACGCGATGAAGTCGCAGGCCACATGAATGGCGTTGACCGAGCGCGGCGCCAGGGAAGAATGCGCCTCCTGGCCCCGGCAATGGGTGCGGTAGGACCCCTTGCCCTTGTGGCCCAGTACAAACTGCATGTTGGTCGGTTCGCCGACCACGCAGAGAAACGGCCGCACAGGGGTCAGGTGCAGCACGTCGAGCAAGCGTCGCACGCCCACGCAACCGATCTCCTCGTCATGGGACAACGCCAGTTGCAGCGGGCGGCTGAGTGAGTGCTCTGCCGCGTCGAGCATGGCGTCGATGGCCAGGGCGATGAAGCCCTTCATGTCGCAGCTGCCACGGCCATAAATTCGCCCGTCCTGCACGGTGGCGGCGAACGCTGGAAAGGTCCATGCCTGCCCCGCCGCCGGCACCACGTCGGTGTGCCCGGAGAGCAGCACGCCGGGCTGGTCCTTCGGCCCGGTGCTGGCGAACAGGTTGGCTTTTTTGCCACTCGCGTCCTTGACGATCAGCGACTCGACCCCCTTGCTCAGCAGCAGGTCGCGGACGTACTCGATCAACGCCATGTTGGACTCTGACGACACCGTTTCGAAGGCCATCAGCCGTTTGAGAATCTCGAGGACGCGGGGTTTCATGAGGCGTGGCTCCGTTGCTCGGCAGGAAGGGCAAAACGCGTGATGGAAAATGGCTCGATGGGCGTTGTGGTGCTGCCGGTGGCGAGCAGTTCGGCCATCACGTCACCGACCCCTGGGCCCAGTTGAAAACCGTGGCCGCAGAAGCCGAAGGCGTAGAACAATCCCTCGACCGTGCCGCTGGCCCCCATGATGGGCAGCGAATCGGGCAGGTAGCCTTCGATACCGCTCCATACGCGGATGATGTTCAGGTTCTGGACGCCCGGCAGCAGGCGGCGCATCTGTTCGATCTGATTGACAATGCTGCGCGGCTCGACATAAGCGCGACGGTTGAGCATGTCCGGTTTGCTGCGAACGCCACCGCCGATAACGATATTGCCGCGGGGGATCTGGCGGAAGTAGATCACCTCCTCCGGAATCTTCGTGTACACGCCGATTACCGTCGGCAACGCGTAGGGCACCGGCTCGGTGACGGCCATCTGCGGGCCATGAGTATCCAGCGGCACCGGTTCGCCAAATTGCGCCGAGAGTTTCTGGCCCCAGGCGCCAGCGGTGATTAACAGTTGCGCGGCCTGATACCGGCGGCCGTCGGTGGTGGTGACGTGGAAGTCACCGCCGACCTTCTCGACCTCGGCCACTTCCGTGCGCTCTTCAATCTGCGCCCCCAGCCGTCGGGCGGCGCGGGCGAAGGCCGGCGCGGCGAGGCGCGGGTTGGCGTGGCCGTCGTGGGGCGCGTGCGAGCCGCCTTTGACGTCTGCGCCGAGGAAGCCAAAACGCTGGTGCAGCTCGGCGCCACGATAAATTTTCAAATCCAGCTGCTCGGCTTCCGGCGCAGCCGCGTAGGCCTCCAGCTCGGCAATTTCGTCCTCGCGATAACACACGCGCATGTGCCCACTGGGGATGAACTCAAGGTCGTCGTCGATCAGTTCCGGCAGGCGTTTCCACAGCGCCCACGAGCGGTTGGCCAGCGCCAGTTGCCCAAGGAATCGCCCTTGTCGACGCACGTTGCCGAAGTTGACGCCGCTGGCGTACTGGCCGATCTGATCACGCTCCAGGAGGATCACCGACTGCCCGCGCCGGCGCAGAAAGAACGCTGTCGCCGCGCCCATGAAGCCACCGCCGACAATCACCACATCTGCTTTTTGCACGCTCACGGCGACACCTCCTCGATGAGCATCGACAACGGTTTGACCGGCGCCTGCCCGCGCTGGCGACCGACCTCCTGCACCTGCACACCCGCTTGCGCGGCAATCACCTCGGCACCCGCCTGGGAGCAATAACGCCCTTGGCAGCGGCCCATGCCGACGCGGCTGAAAGCCTTGGCTCGGTTGACTTCACAAGCGCCCTTCTCGTTGACCGTGCGGCGTAATTCGCCGGCCGTAATCATCTCGCAGCGGCAAATGATGGCGCTGTCAGGCAAGGCCTTCGCTTGTTCGCCGGGCCAGGGAAAGGCTTCGGCCAGGCCCAGACGAAACTGGTCCATCACCGCCAGCGCCTGTTGTTGTTCATCGCGCAGCCCGGCATTGAACGGTTGCTTGAGGTCTTCAAGCATCGCCAGGGCCACGCGGCGTCCGGCGAGCTCGGCAGCATCGGCGCCACGAATCTTCGCCCCGTCGCCGGCGGCATACACGCCGCTCACCGAAGTACGACCGGCCTCGTCGGTCGCCAGCCACCATTGGCTGGAAGCCTGATCGAAGGCCATGGTGCAACCGGCCAGGTCACCCAGCTGGGTTTCCGGACGCAGGTGATAACCCAGGGCGACGGCATCCGCCTGCACGGTCACGGCTCGGCCGCCGCCGGTGGTGAAACGTACCCCGGCCACGCCATTGGCAGCATCACCCAGTACCTGCTGCGGCTTGACGCCCAAATGTACCGGCACTTTGGCCTGGTACAACTGTGCCAGGAATTTCATCCCGGTCCACAATAAACCTGGCCGCGCCAACAGTTTGGGCAGGGCTTTGACGCGCAGACTGAAGGGCGAAGTATCGAGGACCGCCGCCACAGTGGCGCCGGCTTTGACGTACTGACTGGCGACCAGATAAAGCAGCGGCCCGCTGCCCATGAAGACCACGCGATGGCCGATGGAAACGGCCTGATTTTTCAACGCGATCTGCGCCCCGCCCAGGCTGTAGGTGCCCGCCAGTTGCCAGCCTTCGACGGGCATCAGCCGGTCGGTGGCGCCGGTGCAGAGAATCAGCGCGTCGTAGTCCAGCGTGCTGTGACGGCCCTGACTGACGCAGCACAACTGCCCCGGCGTGAGGTTCCAGACCAAGGTGTCGGGTCGGTAATCGATGGCGCCGCGCAGGCGGTCGAACGTCTGGTGCAGGTCTTTGGCTTTGTCGGCTTCGCTGCCATACAAGGCGGAATAATCTCGGGTGAAGCCGTCTGGCTGGCGGCGGTAGATCTGTCCGCCGTCGCGGCGGTTTTCGTCCACCAGAATCGGTTTGATGCCCGCCGCGAGCAGGGTTTCGGCACAGCGCACACCGGCAGGCCCGGCGCCCACGATAACGACCCGATGGGAACTCAGCTGTGAAGTGGCCATGTCGCCTCCGGTTGTGTGGTGACGATGTCCAGGCCGTCGCGGACTTCATTGGAGCAGGCTCGCAGGCGTTCACCGCCACGGGTCCAGACCCAGCAATCCTGACAGGCGCCCATCAGGCAAAAACCGGCACGGCGGCCGCTGTCGAATTCCGACTGGCGCAGCGCGTTACCCTGGGTCAGCAACGCCACCATTAGCGTGTCGCCCTGCAATGCTTCGACCGGCGTGCCATCCACCGTCAGCCTGACCGTCTGCCGGCCCTGTTCGGCCAGCCTCACAAAACGCCCTTTCATGCATATGCTCCCAAACTGGTAAGGGTAACGCCGCGCTGGGTGGCCAGCAGATCGGCGCCGTCGCGGTGACAGAGAATTTCGCTGCCGTTGTCCAGCGTCCGGCGCTTCGGCGCGGTCCGATTGCACAGCCCGTCGACGCGCACCGGGCAGCGATTGAGGAAGGTGCACAGCTCAGGCAGGTTGGCCCGCTCGCCGATCGGAGGCAGCTCGCCATGGGTGGCGCCGCAGGTTTCCAGCCAGCCCTGGCGCAGTTCCGGCACCGAGTGAATGAGCAGGTCGGTGTACGGATGGTACGGTGCCTCGGTAAACGACTCGCGGCGGCCGGCGTGGACTTTGTGGCCGCTGTACATCACCACGATGTCGTCGCACAGCGCGCGCACGGTGGAGATGTCATGGCTGATAAACAGGTAGGACACCCCCAGTTGCTGACGCAGGTCGCGCAACAGTTCGAGAATCGCCGCGCCGACCACTGTGTCGAGGGCCGAGGTGACTTCATCGCAGAGGATCAGGTCGGGCTTGGCCGCCAGCGCCCGGGCCAGGTTGACCCGCTGCTTCTGCCCGCCCGACAGTTCATTGGGCCGGCGGTCGGCCATGTCCCGCGGCAGGCGCACCAGGTCGAGCAGCTCGCCGATGCGCGCCTGCAATGCCGAACCCTTGAGGCCGAAATACATTTTCAGCGGACGGCTGAGGATGGTTGCGACACTGTGCATCGGATTGAGCGCTGTGTCGGCGTTCTGGAAGACCATCTGGATCCGCCGAAACTGCTCCGGCGTGCGCTCGGACAGGCTGCCACCCAAGGGCTGGCCGTCGAACGTCAGGCCGCCGAGGGCCGGGGTCAGCAGCCCCGCCACTACCCGCGCCAGGGTCGATTTGCCCGAACCCGACTCACCGATCACGCCAATGGCCTGACCCCGCCGCACCGTCAGGTCGATGTCTTCGAGCACGCGGATGGCCGGCATGCCGTGCAGGTTTTTGTTGCCGTAGCCGGCGGTCAGGCCTGAGATGGTCAGCAACGGCGCCTCTTCTGCAACGCCGCAGGGCGGGCGAATGCGCGTGTCGGGGCGCGCCGCCGCCAGCAGGCTGCGGGTGTAATCGTGCGCCGGTGCCTTGAGCAGCGGCGCGGTGGCGCTTTGTTCAAGGATCTGCCCACCGTTGAGCACCACAATCTGATCGGCCATTTGCGCGACCACCGCCAGGTCGTGGGACACGTAGACCGCCGTGGCGCCGCGCTCACGCACCACACGTTTGAAGGCCCGCAGCACGTCGATCTGGGTGGTCACGTCCAGCGCCGTGGTCGGCTCATCGAGCACCACCAGCAACGGGTCGCTGATCAGCGCCATCGCCGCCATTACCCGTTGCAGTTGCCCGCCGGACACTTGGTGCGGGTAGCGACGGCCGATGCGTTCCGGGTTCGGCAAGGCCAGGTCGTGGAACAGGCCGATGGCCTTGGCTTCCAGCTCCGCGCGGGTGCCGAGGCCATGGATCAAGGGACCTTCCACCACTTGATCGAGGAGTTTTTTCGCCGGATTGAACGCTGCAGCAGCGCTTTGCGCGATGTAGGACACGCGATTGCCGCGCAGGCCCTGCAGCTGTTTTTCGCTCAGGGCGAGCATGTCGTGGTCGCCGACCTGCACCACGCCGCCGGACAACCGGCAGCCGCGCCGCGCATAACCGAGCAAGGCCAGGGCAATGGTGGTTTTGCCGGAGCCGGACTCGCCGATCAGCGCCAGCACTTCGCCTCTTTCAAGGGCAAAGCTAACCCCTTTGACGATTTCAACCTCTTGGCCCGGATCACCGGCTACCACGCGCAAGTCTTCGACGCGAATCAATTGAGTCATATCAATGGCCTCCCGAGCGCCGACCACGTCGGGACGACAGGTAGTCGATCAGCAGATTGACGCCGATGGTCAGCGTGCCAATGGCCAGCGCCGGAATGATGATCGCCATTGCGCCCTGATTGAGGCCGCCGATGTTTTCCCGCACCAGCGAACCCAGGTCGGCGTCCGGCGGCTGCACGCCAAGGCCCAGAAAGCTCATGCCGCTGAGCAACAAGACGATGTAGCCGAAGCGCAGACCCAGGTCCGTCAGCACCGGGTTGAGCATATTTGGCAGAATTTCACGGCATGCTACGTACAACTTGCTTTCGCCCCGGGTGCGCGCCACTTGCACGTATTCGAGCGCTTCGATGTTCACCGCCATGCTGCGGGCCACCCTGAACGAACCGGGGATGTAACTGATGACCGCCGTGCAGATCAGCAGCGTGACTGACGAGCCAAAGGCCGAGACCATGATCAGCGCGAGCATTTTGCTAGGGATCGATATGAAGGCGTCCATGATCCGGCTGATGATTTCGTCCAGCCACTTGGGCGACACCACTGACAGCAGCGCGCAACCGGTGCCCAAGGTGCTGGCCAACAGCGCCGCCACCAGCGACAGGCCGACGGTGAAGCGCGCGCCCACCAGCACCCGGCTGAGCATGTCGCGGCCCAGGTAATCGGTACCAAACGGATGCGCCAGCGTGAAGCCTTCAAAGATGTTGTCGGAGATCACTTCCCCGACCGGGTGCGGCGCCACCCAAGGACCCAGTAGTGCCACCAACAGCCAGATCGCGCAGACCGCCGCGCCAACCAGTCCCAGCCAGGGCGGGTTGCCGGAGACTTTGGCCAGTGCCAGAGCAGAAGATGCAGGCCTGGATTTCGCAATGAGCGGGTTCATTGGTTTCTCAGCCTCGGGTTGGAGAGGATGGCGCACAGGTCGGCAAGTAACACCAACGCCAGATAGGCCGCGCAGAACAGCATGGTGCAGGCTTGCACCAGGGCCATGTCGCGGTTGGTTACGGCATCGACCATCAGGCTGGCGATACCGGGGTAATTGAAGATGGTCTCGACGATCACCACCCCGCCCAGCAGGTACGACAGGCTCAGGGCGATGGCGTTGGCAATCGGTCCAATCGCGTTGGGCAGGGCGTGCCGCAGCACGATGCGGATCGGGCTCACGCCTTTGAGACGGGCCATTTCCACGTAGGGGCTGTCGAGCTGGTCGATGACGGCAGCGCGGGTCATCCGTGCCATCTGCGCCACGATCACGCAGCACAGGGTCATCACCGGTAAGGCATAGGTACGCAAAAACTGCAGCGGCGAGGTGATGTCGGTGGCATAGGACAGCGCCGACAGCCAACCGAGGTTGACCGCGAAAATCAGCACCGCCAGGGTCGCCACCAGAAACTCCGGCACCGCGACCATGGCCAGGGTGATGAAGCTCAGGCAGCTGTCGATGCGCCCGCCCCGGCCCATGGCCGAACCGATGCCGAGGATCAGCGCCAGAGGCACAGACACCAGCGCCGTGGCCGCCGCCAGCATCAGCGTATTCGGCACGCGGCCGGCCATCAATTCACCCACCGGCATGGCGTTGGACACCGACTGGCCCATGTCGCCGGTCAGCAGGCTCATCAACCAGTGCAGATAGCGCAACACGCCGGGTTGATCGAGCCCCAGTTTCAGGCGCAGCGCCGCCACCTGTTCCGGGGTGGCGAACTGACCGAGGGATTGCTGCGCCGCGTCGCCCGGCAGCACGGCCGTGATCGCGAAGACGACCATCGACACGATCAATAAGGTCACGATCCCGGCACCGAAGCGCCGGCAGATCAACCACAGCGTATGGCTATTCATCGCACAGCCTCCTCAAGCGTCCAGCCACACCTGTTCGGCGAACATGTAACCCATGAAGCCGCCCAACGGGTTGGAGTCGTAGCCCTTGATGCGCTGGTCGACGCCGTCGATGTTGCTGATGAACACCGGTACGCCGATGCCGCAGTGATCGTGAACCAGCGTTTGCATGTCGCCATACATCCTGGCGCGCTTGGCGTCGTCGGTTTCGCCCCGTGCCAGCATCAGCAACTGGTCGAACTGGTCGTTCTGCCACCCGGACTCGTTCCACGGCGCCTTGGACTGGAAGAACTGCGAGAACATCACGTCGGCGTTCGGCCGCGGGTTGATGTTGCCGAAACTCAACGGGTGCTTCATCCAGTGGTTGGACCAGTAGCCGTCGCTGGGCAGGCGGTTCACGTCCAGCTTCAGCCCGGCCTGTTTCGCCGACTGCTGCAGCAGGACGGCGATGTCCACCGAACCGGTGGCGGCAGGCGACGCCATGACCGGCATGGTGATGCTTTCCATGCCGGCCTTCTTCAGCAGGAACCTGGCTTTTTCAGGGTCGTAAACGGTCTGCGGCAAGTCAGTGTTGAAGTAGCGCGACCCTGGGGCAATCGGGTGATCGTTGCCGACCACGGCGAAGCCACGGAACACGGCTGACTTGACCTGTTCGCGGTCCAGCAACAGCTTCATGGCCTGGGTGAATTCCGGGCTTTTGCCGGGCAACTGGTCCTGGCGAATGATCAAATCAGTGTAGTTGCCCGACGGCGCATCGACGACGCGGTGTTTGGGGCTGGCGGCGATGCGCGTGGTGGAGCGCGGGTTGACCTCGTTGATCATGTGTACGTCGCCGGACAGCAGCGCGTTGACCCGCGATGGCTCGTCGCCAATGGCGATGAACTCGATCTCGTCGAGGTACGGCAGGCCCGGCTTCCAGTAGTTCTTGTTGCGCACGGCCACCGAACGCACACCCGGCTTGAATTCGCCGACGGTGAACGGCCCGGTGCCGATGCCTTTGTTGAAGTCGGTGGTGCCCTCGGGAACGATCAGCAGGTGTGACACGGCGAGGATCGACGGCAGTTCGGCGTTCGCGGCGCTGAGGCGAATCTGCACCTCGTTCGGGCCGGTGGCCTTGATTTCAGCGAACTGTTCCATCAGCGGCATGACCTTGGAACCGGTCAGCGGGTCCTTGTGGCGGCTGAGGGAGAACACCACGTCGGCGGCGCTGAGGCTCTTGCCGTTGTGGAACGTCACGTCCTTGCGCAAGGTGATGGTCCACAGCGTGGCATCTACGTTGTCGATGCGCTCGGCGAGCTCCAGCTGCGGCACCAGATGCTTATCGAAACGGGTCAGGCCGTTGTAGAACATGTACTGACGGGCATAGTCGGTGGACAGCGCACCCTTGGCCGGGTCGAGGGTGTCGGCGGTGGAACTGGACATGCCGGCCACACGAATCTTGCCGCCAGGCTTGCCTTTGCCGCCGGCGGTGGCTTCTTCGGCGAACAGTTTGCCGGCGCTGCCGAACAGGCTGCCCGCCCCCGCTGCAGCGACGCCAGCCAGGCCGAGCATCTGCAAGGCGTTGCGCCGCGACATGCCGCGATTGAGGCCTTCAAATACCCGCAGGCTGTCTGGGCCGGAGATAAGCTCGAGGGTGTCTTTGTGGTCAGTCATATCAGGGCTACCTGTCGATGATCGGGATATTCGAGTGCTCACGGATGTCCGGAGCGTCCTGGAAACGCAAACGACGGTGACGCTACAGCGGCGAGTCAGTGCATGATTCAGTGCAGATAGTCCTGCAAGCGGTAATAGGCGCCCACAAACGGCAGAAACCAGGGCTTGCCGAAGTGCCCGGGGATCGCCGGCCATTCCAGCTCACGCCAGGGATTGGCCGCTGCGTTGCCGGCTATGACCTCAGCCATGACCTGGCCCATGTGCACCGACATCTGCACGCCATGGCCGCTGTAACCCATGGAATGAAATACGCCGCCGTGCTGGCCGGCGCGGGGCAGACGGTCGGACGTCATGTCCACCAGGCCGCCCCAGCAATAGTCGATCTTCACGTCGGCCAATTGCGGAAACATCTGAAGCATTGCCGCCTGCAGCACCTTGCCGCTCTTGGCGTCGGACACGCCGTCGGACATCGCAAACCGCGCGCGGCCGCCAAACAGCAGGCGGTTGTCCGGGGTCAGGCGGAAGTAGTTGCCGATCATCCGGCTGGTGACGTACGCCCGATGCTGCGGCAACAACTGGTCGATCAGCGCCTGAGGCAAGACTTCGGTGGCGATGACAAAACTGCCCACCGGCACGATCCGCCGGCGGTACCAGCCAAGGTCCCCGTGCTGGCAAGCGCCGGTCGCCAACAGCACCTGACCTGCCTGCAGCGAACCCTTGGCGGTGTTGACCTGATAACCGCCAGCCTTGGGCTTCCAGTCCTTGACCGGGGTGTGTTCGTAGACCATTGCGCCGCGGCGGACAGCGGCTTGCGCCAGCCCGACACCAAAACGGCCGACGTGCATCTGAACGCCATTACGCTGCAACAAGCCACCGTGAAACTGCGCCGAGTTGACTTCGGTACGGGTTTGCTCGGCATTCAGCAGCTCTACATCGGCGTCCACCTCCTGACGGATCAGCTCGCAGGTGCGAGCCAGGCCTTCGTAATGCAGGGGTTTGGCCGCCAGTTTGAGCTTGCCGTTGCGCACCAGATCACAAGAAATTCCTTCCTGCCCGACCAGCGAAACCACGGTCTGCACCGCGCTTTCATAGGCCTGGTAATAGGCACGCGCTTTGGCCGCACCGAGGCTGGCGCGCAGACCGGCGTAGTCCTGCGCCACGCCGGTATTGCACTGCCCGCCGTTGCGCCCCGAGGCTTCGCCGATCACGCGACCGGCGTCCAGCACCACCACGCTGGCACCCTTGAGCGCCAACGCACGTGCTGCCGACAGGCCGGTGAATCCACCGCCGATCACGGCCACGTCGACCTGCCCGGGCAAGCCGCCGAGTTGGGCACCGGTGAAGGCCGGTGCGGTGTCGAGCCAATAGGATTCACTGCCCATCTTTAACCCCTTGCGTCAAAACCTGCGTGCCGAAAACCGGTAGACGGTGCCTGAGTTACAGCCCCACCAGCGCCGGCAGTCCGCCGATGTCGGTAATTTGCTGATACTCGAAGAACGCATTCGCCGGTACTTCATGCCCACGGGCCACGAAGGCCTTGTGCTTGATCTTCATGTCGTGGGCCGACATCAGGTCGTAACGGAAGCTGGAAGACACATGCAAGATGTCTTCCGGGCCGCAGCCGAGGTTGTCGAGCATGAACTCGAACGCGGCCAGACGTGGCTTGTAGGCCTGGGCCTGTTCGGCGGTGAAGACCTTGTGGAACGGCGCGCCGAGCTTGTCGACGTTGGACATGATCTGGCTGTCGCTGGCATTGGAGAAGATCACCAGGGGAATCTTGTCGGCGATCTTCGACAGACCGGCCGGCACGTCGGCATGGGGACCCCAGGTCGGCACGGCGTCGTAATACAGCTGGCCTTCATCACGGTACTCGACGCCCCAACGTTTGCAGGTTCGGGCCAGGGCGGTCTTGAGAATGACGTCGTACGGCTGCCAGTCGCCCATTACCTGATCGAGCCGGTAGGCCGAAAAGTCTTTGACGAACTGGTCCATCTGTTCAGGCTTGACGCGGTCGGCGAAGAGCTCGCGGGTCATGGTGCCCATGTGGAAGTTGGTGAGCGTGCCGTAGCAGTCGAACGTAATGAATTTGGGACGAAGAAAGCTCATTGAGTGCGGTCCTGAAGTCAGTTGAGTGTGG
>Ga0308170_10000161_pt1 | contig 124407 bp, 81 predicted proteins | sample PhyBR2_2_FD_202136 | JGI IMG/M metagenome (GOLD analysis project Ga0308170, IMG submission 202136) | Phyllosphere microbial communities from UC Gill Tract Community Farm, Albany, California, United States - DLSLSB.R2 | ecosystem: Host-associated > Plants > Phyllosphere > Unclassified | place... | reverse complement strand
TGCTGGATGTCTACGCCCAGCTCAGTAAGTGTGCCGGTCTTGTCAAAGATCGTGAGATCGACCTCACCAGCCGTGTTGATCCTAGTGATGTCGGTTGTATTTGTCTTTTTTTCTGACAATTGGTTTCTAGCATATTGTGCCCCTAATTCAAGTGATGTGCATAGTGATGGATTAAAAAATATAAAGGGCATTTCAAGTGCATGCCTGGCTGCCACCTTGATCACTGGCGATCCAATATACGTAAGATACGTAAAGAAAAAGATAGAAAGAAAAACAGATCCAAAAACCAGGCATTTTAGAACCAGATTGCTTTGTATCGTAAATTCAGTGATGGCTGGCTTTTTAAGTGCTAGGTTCTTGAACAAAACACCTCTTTTAGTTTTCTTTCCTGTTTTGACAACTAATCCTATTGCAACATTTTCAAGGTTGTTTGCTGACGAATATTCTTCTTTCATTGACACAAAATCTGTCTTTTTCGTTAGGTTTTTGACTTTCACAAGTTTTTCCATGTGATTATTGTTCAAATTGACTGTCGCGGAGGTCGACCTTACAATTTTAGTGCCAGAGTAAACAATGGATCCGGGACCTTTGCAGATCGAAACAGACTCGCCTGTTAGAAAACTTTCATCAGTAATAACATCTCCTTTTAGTATCTCAACATCACACGTAAATTTATCAGTGGAGTCAATGTATATTAAGTCACCGGGAAGAATTTCAGTTTCTGAAAATACCTTAAATGACCCGCCTCTTAGAATCCTAACTTCTGAAACTTTGTTTTTGCTGATCAGCTCTTTTCTATTCTTCAGATCCTGGCTTAGCCCGTCTATGAAAATTAGCCCAAAAATCGGTCCTACAACAGCGGGATATAGCTGATACTCAATTACAACACAGTATATCACAAACAGAATTTCCCAAATGAAAATGGGCGCAAACAGATGGTTTAAAAATATTTCTCCTTTACTTTGAATTTGAATTCCTAGGCTATTTTTCCCATAGATTATCAGTTTTTCATAATTAGAAGCTTTCTCTTCTTCTCTGCTTCTCATCATACATGCTTGGTAGTAGTCGTCAAACTTTTTTTTTGATCCTGAAAAATCCATAGATGGTGCAATAAACTTGTCCAGCTTGTAGTCGTAAATAAATCTACCATAGCATGTGTCTAGAACGGCGACATGCTTGTCTTTTATGTATCTTGACAGAACTAGTGTCTGCTTTGTCAAAATTCTTCTAACCTTGATCATTTGGCTATATCCGTATTGGTCTTCAAGAATGACACAGTCTGCTTCCGATAAAGTTGATGGAGAAGTTTTTAGAATTATATTCAGGGATGGAGATAGTTTTGTTACAATATAGAAGATTCCCAGCGTGAATATGTTCAGCAGTGTGCAGGACATGTCGGATATATGAACTCTTCCTGTTAACTTTATCATTGGTTGTGAGGCAGCCACCATTCTAAGGGTAAAATTTTTAAAAAAATTTAGAATATTCTGCTTTGAATTTATTAACTTCCAATTTTTTGTGTGACGAAATAATTTGTGTTTCCTTTATTTGTGTCCCTTTAAAATTTTTTAATTTTAATTTTTGTAGAGAAATAAAGAATTGTTCACAACACTTGGAACTTTTCGAGAAACAACAAATTATTCATGGAATTAATTCTGTACCTTTTAAAGTAGCCTCTGCTGAGTAGGCTGTTTAAAACAAACTTAGCCGGTCTTCTTAGAGCTTGGAAATATTTAAAAAAAGGAGGAATAATATGACAGCTACATAAATGTATTGGATAGGAGAAGATAATAGCGAAAGGAATACAATATTAAAAATATCTTTTTCAAAGATTCTTTATCAAAAAAGTTTCAGGAAAATATTTATTTGCATCAGAGATTTGGTTAAAGATTAAAATTCTTATCCTACAAAATTGAATTATCAGTTTTGTTAATCACAGTATATTGTAAATTTTATTCAGTTTCTGCCAAATCTTCTAAAAATTGCACAAATTTTGAGACTTCTGGCAGAAATAAAACGCATTTGACCTAAAACACTGCCACAAATTTACACAAGTTTGTTTCATCATTTATTTTATTTTGATTTGCATTCTCAAACAATGTTTCATTGATATTCAATTTATTTAGGGTCTTCCGAACAAAACATAGCATGATGCTGGCCATTTTATTGATAGCATTTGCACTAACCAAGAAATCAAAGAACGATACGTTTGTAATATCACTAAAGGGCATAGACTCAAGCAAAGAGCTACTGCGTCAAATTTATGACAGAGCTGAATTATTGGGGTTTGATTTCAAAAATCAGTATAATCAGGGACTAGCACCAATGGTAAACGAGCAGAGCCTACTTGCTGAGCAGCAGGGAGCCCAGGGCCAGGCTGGGAAAGGCAGTAAAAAACCAGATCCACAAAAAAGTGGTGCACAGAAAAAAGGACCAGCGAAAGCCAATACAGCAAAGAAAGCTACTTCAAAGGCCAGTGTGGCAAAAAAGAGCAGTGCAAAGTCTAAAACACAGAAAAAGAGCAGTGCAAAGTCTAAGACACAGAAAAAGAGTAGTGCAAAGTCTAAAACACAGAAATCCAGCAGCGCAAAATCTAAGACACAAAAATCCAGCAGCGCAAAATCTAAAACACAAAAGAGCAGTTCGAAACAATCTACGAAGAGCTCCTCATCGAAGTCTGTGAAGAGTAAAAGTCTATCTGCCAAAAGATCGGCTTCACTTAAAATTGCTTCTGCCAAACTTTCATCAGAAAAAGCTTCAAAGAGTAAGCCATCGTCATCTGTAAAGTCCAGTTCATCAGCAGCGTCTGCATCCGCATCTGCTTCAGTAGACAAGTCAATAAGCTCAGTAGGTGCTTCATCCTCTATGGACGCAAGCAGCTCTGCTATGTCGTCGATGGATGCAAGTAGCTCTGCTATGTCTTCTATGGTCTCAAGTAGCTCAGACTTATCTTCAATGTCTTCTATAATGTCGATGTCACCCTCATCCTCGATGTCTTCTATGGAATCAATGTCGTCAGTCGGGCCCAGCTCTTCAATTTCTGCAAGTTTATTCTCTAGAATGGACGCATTTTCTAGTCTTGATCAGAACAGAGTCAGCAGCATTCTTTCCTCGTGCAAAGACTGTCAAAAAGTAGATAATATCCTTGTTTATAAAGAAGGTGATGTGTGGAAGGATTACTCAGGCAAGATCACAATGAAAATGGAAAACGGCTCATTGTCCGACCACTCAGGTGCGTTTAAGGGCAAGGATTGCGGCTGCAAGAAGAATGAAATTCCGCAAATTGGTAAGGTTGGAGAAACAGGAATATACCAAGACAAGAAGGTCAGTAGTGCTAGTTGCAGCGCACAAAATGAATTTATGAAGCAGTTAGAATCCAGCAATTCTGCAGGAGGAAGCACTAGTAGCACGGGTGCCACACAAGGCACGAGTAGTGTAGGATCAGGTGGAGGTGCCGACTCAAGTGTATCAGCCGGCGGAGCTTCTGGCGGCAGTACATCTTCAACTGGCAGGGCATCTGGTGGAGACACAAGCAGTGCTTCTGCGGGTGGAGCTGGCGGCGCTGCTGGAGGAGATACTAGTAGTGCTTCTTCAGGAGGAGCAGGTGGTGGTGGTGGTGCTGGTGGAGATACTAGTAGTGCTTCTGCTGGTGGAGATACTAGTAGTGCTTCTGCTGGTGGTGCTGGAGGAAGTCCATCCAATAGTGCTGCTGGTGGTGCCGCTCCTGGAGGAGCTGGTGGGTCAGCGGGCGGTGCGCCAATCTCCACTGAAAATAAAAGTGTTTCTTCGTCCGTTATATCAGGTAACACACCACAAGGTCCTTCAACAACAGGGCAAGCTTATAAACCTCCTGCTCCATCTCCCCAAATACCTCAGCAGCCTGTCCAAGCACAGCCTCCGATTGTTTTCAAGGCCATCAAAGTTAAATACGATCTGGCATGCAATGAAGACTCTGGTGAAAATACTGATGCAATTGATAACTGCAAGCCAAAGCCGAAGGGCTACAAGGCCGAGACTGTTACTGTGATTGACGAAAAGAGACTACCTGTAGAAACGGTATTCAAAACCATCACAAGACTAGTTGTGCCTGAGACTATCAGCAAGTATTTCACAAAGGTGTTGAAACCTGAAATGGTGACAATCACAGAGAAACCGGATACCATTGTTAAATACAGCAAACCTTCTACAATAACCAGTATCAAGATTTTGGATCCAAGCACTATTACAAAGATCAAAAGAGAAACAATAAAAATATTGCAGTCACAACAGGATCAGTCTGAATCAGGTGATGAAGAAACTCCACCACCAAAAACCAAGAGAAGACGTAAATCCAAGAAACACAGAAAGTCCAGCAAAAGAAAAGGTGAAAAATGTGAGGATGATGTTGTTACGATTGACAAAACTGTTACAGTTCCCAAGAAGAAGGGCATTGAATGTGTTCCTGATTGCCCCTGCGAATATGAAGATAATTGTGATAATCCTTGCATGGAGATAAAATGTGAAATCGTTTGATAGCTAATAAACAAATATTTATTTTCTAGTTCTTTTTTTGATATTGCAATATTTTCAAAGGTTTTGTTCACAAACTTGTGTAATTAGTGAGATTTCATTAAACAGAGAATCTAAGAAAACAATGAAAGAAAACAGTACAAAGATAGAAAAAGTAACAATTTTAATAAAATAATAACAATTGTAAGTTATGCAGCATTAACAAAGTAGGTTGCTGCAATTAAAATTTACTTGTTTTGAAAATCGAGTTTCACACTTGTTTTGCTTCTAAAACAGTTTCATCCTTGTTATAAAATCAAAAAGGAATGGCAGTGTATGAAAGTTGCATACCTGGCAAGCTTATTAATTTTTGTGAGGACTGAAATTTTTGTTCCTGACGAAATAACAGATCAAATGGCAGAAAATGCAAGTACAGCCGTAGAGAAGAATGGAAGTGAAGAAAGTGAAGATCCTTTTGTGTCTAGCACATTGAACAACAGCGAGGAAAATGAAAATGAAAACAGGGCCGAGAACTTGACTGATGACAATGATACAGCCTCAAACCTAGTGGAAGGAGAGGCAAAAAACGAAATGGCTGCTGAGAAAAAAGCTAGTGAAAACGAGTCTTCCCAATTAGAGAATAGCGGGAACAAGCTGTTCTCTGAATCAACATCATCGAAAAGTCCTGAAGTCCAAACTTTAAAGCCAGGACAGGCGCCGAAACCCGGGGTCCCGTACTGGACAGAGGTGTTTGTTGACAAGAAGATGAAAAGCGTTTTGGTGAATGTAAAGACTGTCACAATTATAGAGTCCATAGGTAGTGTGAAACCCCAAGGAAATACCAGCTCTACAGTTCTAAATTCGACAGTTGATCCGTATATTAAAATCCAACTCCCATCACAGAAGGTATCCTCCAGCACAAGGTCCCCTACTAAGGCCCTGTCTTCGACCTCAACTGAGAAAAGCAGCACAAGCTCGTCCGTTAAAAGTAAAAGCAAGACCTCATCACAGTCTTCTACATCAGCCAAAACCAAATCTCCAACATTGTCTTCCAGCAAGGGTTTTACTTCATCGGCAAAATCAAAGGTATCATCGATCAAGAAAAAAGTTTTCCCCAAAACATCATCGATCAAAAAAGGAGTCTCTTCTAAGACATCGGCAGCCAAATCTTCGGTGTCGTCATTCAAGCAGGATGCCTTTGCAAAACAGTCTTCTTCGTCTACAACTTCATCTACCAAAAAGCCTTCTGACAAGACTTCTACGACGCACAAGGAAGTTGAGAATAGCAAGTCTCTCGGCTCTATTTTCCATGTTCTCAAGGGCATGCCGAGCGGCGGAAAACAGTCGGAAAGCTTGTATGTTGAAGGAACATTTAAATTCCCTAAGAATAAGTCTTTAAGCAGTACAACATATAAAATGTCAGGATACATTTCGACTTAAAATAAATATTAATTCGAGAATCCTTTTAAATCTAAATTTTGATATTCAAGAGACAGCTCGACACAAAATTTTAGGGTTTTTTAACTTTAATCAGTTTGATTACATTTTCAAAAATGATCAAATACGAAAACATGCTAAAAGAAACATTTACTCATTGATGGAGCACTTCTTCATTTCATTCCCAAGTGGGCATGTTAGTGCTTCCCCATTGATAGAATTCAATTCGATGCAGCTTTGATCAAAATTAGCCTTTGATGCCGAAAGGCCCCTCACAAAGTCAATAAATTCGGGTAAATTCATATTCTTATTTCCACTCTCAAACCTCACGTTTATTTGCCGGTTTTCTTCCTCTTTTTTCCCAACTACACAAACAAGACGGTACCCGGCAGTCTCCGCATTCCTGATTCTTTTGTTGAGAGTCAGCCCCTTTTCATCAAATACTTTGACCTGAAGATCTGAGAGGGTGTTCTTGATAACATTCGCGTAATCCTCAGCGTACAAAGGCACTATCGCAATCTGCCGAGGCGTAAGCCAGAAAGGCAGCTTTTTACCATAGCTTTCGAGTATAATCGCAATCATCCTCTCAATGCTTCCTAAAATAGCCCTGTGAATTATAACAGGACTATTAAGAGTTCCATCAGTAGAAGTATATTTCAGATTGAAACGCTGGGGAAGCTGGAAATCCAGCTGTATAGTGGCACACTGACACTTTCTGCCCAGGGCATCGTACAATACTATATCGATCTTTGGACCGTAAAACGCGCCATCACCCTCATTTATTTGGTAAGGGTGCCCACTAGCTTCTATGGCACTTCTAAGAGCCTTCTCTGCCTCATTCCACTCAGCTATTTCTCCAAGAAAATGCTCAGGCCTAGTTGACAGAAGAAGATCATATTTAAAATCAAACAGCCTATACACATAGTCAAGAAAGTCGAGGCATTTGCCTATCTCAGATTGTATCTGGTCCCGCTGACAAAAGATATGGGCATCATCCTGTTGGAACCTTCTTACCCTTGTCAGTCCGCTAAGTGCGCCACTTATTTCGTTTCTGTGCAGAACTCCAAAATCTGCAAACCTCACTGGAAGCTCCCTGAAAGATCGTTCCACAGACCTGAAAATCAAGCAGTGCGCAGGACAGTTCATGGGCTTCATGGCAAAGTCCTCCTTCTCAATCATGTATATGTTGTCCTTGTAGTTCTGATAATGGCCAGATTCTTTCCACAAATCAGTGGAAAAGATATTTGGAGTTATCACCTCCAAAAACCCTCTTTTACGATACTCTCCTCTCAAAAATTCAACCAGCTTGTTGTAAATATGGGCACCTTCCGGAAGCCAGAAGCAAGATCCTGGAGAGTATTTGTGGAAGAAGAAAAGATCCATCTCATTTCCAATTTTACGGTGATCCATCTCCTTAGCCCTTTCGATTCGGTCGCAATATTCTTTCAATAAAGTTTTGTTGGGAAATGAAATGCCGTAAATCCGCTGCAAGGATGCATTTTTTGCATCATTCAAAAAATAAACACTACTTGTCTTAAGCAACTTCACCGCTCCAACTCCGCCAGTTGACGGAAGATGTGGGCCCAAACACATGTCATAAAAATCCCCGTTCATGTACACACTTGTTTCGTTCTTAACATTCTTTTCGATAAAATAGGTCTTGCACGGATTATCCTTGTACATTTCCAAGAGCTGCTCCTTCGTTTTAACTACCTTCTCAAACTTAAAATTGGACTTTATGATCTTTCTCATTTCATCCTCGATTGCAGCAAAGTCATCCGTCGAAATCGGTGTGTCTGACTCAACATCATAGTAAAAACCCTCACTGGTTGCAGGGCCGTTGACTAGCTTGCATTTGTGGAGGTTGACCAATGCGTTGCCTAAAATGTGAGAAGAGGAATGCCAGAATACCTCCTTTCCTTCGTCACTATCAAAAGTAAATAGATGCAACTCGCAGTCTTGAGAAAGTACAGTGCACAGGTCAACCATGACTCCGTCTAATTTTGCGGCTACAATTTTTGTTTTATTGGCAGCCTTGATAGCGTCAAAAATTGTGCTGTTCTTGTTTAATGAAAAAACTGTCTCGTTGACTTTCACTGAAATTTGTTCGGTTTGCAACATTTCTCTGGCATAAAAGAATAAATTTTTTAAAAGACAAATTTACTTAAATAAACAAAGCAATAAGTAAAATTTACATTAGTATTATAAAAAATCCTTAACTTACAAATGAGTTATTCAATATCTGTTTTCAAATAAAATGTTCCTTCACTTGTAATTTCATTGAAATTGAACAAGAGAATTGCTGCTGTCAAATTATTGCAATTAGCCTTTTATCCAAAAATACAATAAGTGAAATAATTAAGTCAATTTTTAATTAAGATTTTGAAGATTTGTTTTTGCAGCAATAATTTAAAATACCGCTTTACTAATCAATTTAAATCTATTCGCTATTCATCCGAGGCTTTAATCAGCTTTTTAAGCTGGTCGAAGGGCACCTCAACATCGATGAGTCTTGGCTCGTTTCCAGACAGATCTTCTAGTGTTATTTCTGCCGATTTGATTCTTTTAGACCTTTTTCTTTTGGCAGAACCCTTGGAGATTGTATTTTTTGGCTTTTCATTGCTTTCCACAACTTCAATTACCTTTCCTTTTTTATTAGATTCTACAATCTTAAAGTTGTCAATGATATCAATTGTGCCGATATTTCCTGTGCTTTGCTGGCCTTGCAGTGAAACATTAGAATTAATGCTCTTGTTGCTTGAGATGGCTTTATTTTCATTCTTTGGATCAATCTTACTGGGGTTTTTACTTGCTGGGGAAACGTGAATATATTTTGTTGAAATGGACGGACTGATAGCCTCTTTTTTGGGACATTTTGTTGTAGCAGTGCCACCAAAGGGAACTTTGATCGTTTGAGTATAACTTATAGTTATCGGATCAAGTGATGCGGACGGCTGAACGGGTATCTGGGAGCTACTTGTAGCAGCTGGTACTGATATGGTCGAGAATGCCAGTTGTGTAAATGTCTTTGTTTCTGTAATTGTAGTGGATACTGGGATTGTGCGATCAACTGTTATGCTCTTCTCATTAGTCACTGTCAACTGCTGAGTTATTGTGGAGCTTTTAGTGACAACTTCCGTAGTCGTAACATATTCAGAAAAGGTTGAAGTTACTGTTAAAGTAGATGGTTTTGTGGATTCAGTTTTGATTGATGTTGAGACAAGTGTGCTTGTAAGTGACATTTCTACTGACTTTATCTTGGAAGGTGCCACAGAGTTAATTTTACAATTACTCTTTACATAACAACATCTTAAAGTCTTGTGTGGCTTAATATTGCCAGGTTCCATGCTACCTGTCTTTCTTTTGGGAGAAGTATTTCTTGGACTACCAACAGTCTCTTCTTTATTCTCTAAATTGTCATCAGTCTCTGAACTGCTTTCATTGTCTTTTTCATCAGGTCCCTCCTTTTCTACCTCAGACTCAATCTTTTTCTCACTTCCACTACCTAAACTTTTGGAAGGTTGCTCTGTCTTTTCTTTTGGCAAAGAACCATTAATCACCGTTATGACCTGAGTGCTTACTGATAGGACAGAATTTAGAGAGCTGCTATCATGCCTCCTAGAACGCTCTTTTGAAATGTCTAAATTCTTTTTTGTGCTTGAAAAGGTTTTTGCAGGCACTGAAAGCTTGGAAGAGCTTGAAGGATGAACAGTGCTTTCAACGGAATTTTTCTTAGTCGCAGAACTAACTGGCAAAGCTTTGGTTCTCTTTACTATTTTGATCATACGAAGAATCCTTTGTATATCCTCTTCGGACCTGGAATCGCTGTTTATAAATTTCATCAGCTCTAGCAGAAATTCATTTTTTAGCTTTTCTGAATCACTCTTGCCATCTTCTTTTTTACTTTCTCCAGAAACACTTTTGTTGGCCTTTTTTGACAGCTTATCAGACTTTTGAGTCTTTTTCGATCCTGAATCTGCTTGATCTACCAAAAATGATGCCCCCAAATTATCTTCAGCAATAAAATCTAGAATCTCCACCAAAGGACTCTTCTTATTTCCAAGGTCTATTGAAGTAGTCGAAGATGCTGAATGTTTAGAAGTCTTTTTCACACTGTCTACTGAATGAGACTGAGGTTCTGAGGTACGTGTTATGACAGAAGCAAATGACGTGACCAAAGTGACTGTTGAGACGGACAATGATTCTGAAGCTTTTGGAGTTGGTGTTGGAATAGAAAACGATATAGAAGAGCTTTTATCTGTAATATTAAATTTTATATTGTCTCGCAGTTTGCCAATTTTGCTTTTCAAATACTTTTCAGGGGTTTTTTTGACTATCGAAGATGTGCTGGCTGTCTTTACATGACTGCTTTCTTTGGAATAATCTCTGGGCTCAACTGTGCTCAGTGCAAAATCTGTTGATGCGGATGTTGAGGGAAAGACCGAAGTTTTGATGACTATTGTGCTTATGCATTTGCCATACTTGAAAAGCAATGAATTGATCATGCCAGTCAACTCCTTGTTCAACATCGAACTGTTTTTTGGATCGGCGATCTTTGGTTCTGAAACACTAGCTGATCTGCTATTCACTAGGATTGAAGGTCTGGCTGTTGAGAACATCTTTTCTTCTCTTGAGGAAATTGAAGCTGAGGTAGTATCTGCTGCCCCGTGTGTTTTATCAGTAGTCTGGCTAGTAAAAACATCAGTAGATTGTGGAATAGCAGTAGATTCAGTAACAGAGGAAAAAGACTTAGATTGTCCAGCAGAAGAACTTTTGTGCACACTGGGCCCTATGGTCATGTTGTATTTTCTTAAGGTATCCATTATGGTCGAGAACAAATCTTTATCGTTTTTATGAATCGATGAACCATCCAGATTCTTAGTTGCTTCGGTGGAAGAACTATGACTAGTTTTAGTTAAAGGCAACAAGATACTTTTCAGCTTTTCTAATATAGCCCTGTCCAGCATATCTGGGTCGACAGCTCTTGCATCTTTTGTGAAGGGCTTTTCAGGTACCACCGAAATTGATTTACTTTTAGAATCAAAAGTCGTAGACGGCAGGATAATTTTGCCTGGATTTTTAAGAATTTCTCTTTCTTTGTTAAAACTTTCGCTGTAAAAGCTTTTGCTACCTGGGCCATTACTTGAATAAGCAGAATTTATAGGAATGATCTGTACTATTTCATCTTCATATACGCTATCAGGCATTCTTCTCTTGTTGAAAGGTTTAAAACGTCCGTCTTTGTCAGGTTTTGTGTAAACAAAGTCTTTTTCTCTTGTCTCAGCTCCGGCATCATTTTTTTCTTGTGACCCGAAATTTCCATAGGGCGATGCTGGACTTCTGTCCAGGAGTACTTTTATAGGTGATTGAGACGGATATGGAATGCTCTCGGAAACAGCTGCATTGTTTAGAGTTTCTGCTTTTTCTTTCTCCAAAATAGCCACGACTTTGCTCATAACTCTGATGTAATCATCTTTTTTATTCTGCAAACTTTTTTCTAATTCATCTAGCCTGTGATTCAGGTGATCCGAAGAATCTACTGAACTATTTTTGTAGCTAGTTTCAGGCTTGACAACTGAAGAAGCCTTACTCTTCACAATCGTGACGGTGGATGTATTCGTTATAGTCAGTGTATTCTTTGTCTTCTCACTTTTTTGCGCTTCTGATGAAAACGATTTTGAGGAATTCGTAACAACTGCAGGTTCTCGAATAGTGAAGTTGTGCGTGACAGTCTCAGTAATGGTTTTATACAGCTGCTCTTTAGTGGTGCTGTCAGATGATTTGCTTTTTTGTTCGATTGATTCAGTATGAGTGCTAGTCTTCAGATCCTTTTTTGATGTTGCTTCACTCACAGTTTTCAGATGTTCTTCAGAAAGACTAGTTTTTGACTCAGAGCTGGTCTGGCTAGTCCTCATCCCGCTAGTCGAAGATTTTTCTAAAACTGAGTCCTTTAAGGTGTCTCCACTTTTTTCTTGCGATGATGCTGAAGTCTTTGCATCGATCGGAATCTTCTTCTCTGATTGAGGACTGTCAGCTTGGTCTCTTAGAATGAGCTTGGAAGGTACATATGTCAGTCTTTTGGTGCTTTTGGGGTTCTCATCTCTGATTTTTTCTGTTGTATTTTTTGATATTTCCTTGTTCTTTCTCAGATCTACAGTTATTACGTCGCTGTTGAAATGATTAAACACAGTAATTGTTCTGCTAGGCTTGAGTCTTTTAGCTTGATTGTTAACATCCGAAAATGTCTCTACTTTTGGCTGCTGGTTCTTATCATTCTCATATGATTCTGAATCGCCATGTTTTCGTGCTGATCTACCAGTTTTACCCTTGTTTAACTTAGCCTTAATCTTGACTTTCTGTAAAGCCATATTTTTAGAGTTTTTTGCAGTTTTTTTGGAGGCTTCTTGCTGAGAAGAGCCTTCAGACTCTTTTTTTGACGGCTTTTCCTTCATAAATGTAACTGTTTTAGAATATTGAGTAACTGTTTTTGTAATAGTATCTTTTTTCTTAGTCTTTGGTGTGTTAGTCTGGCGGTAATATTCATTTTTGTAATATCTTTTCAGACTTGCACCGGGAAAGAAAGCCTTGTTATCAATTTTGTCGTCAAAAAGCTCCAAGCTATTATCTAAATTGGGTTTTTTGGCAGATGTTTTTAAAAGCTGCAATTTTGGATTAAAACTCTCAACTGCATCCTGCTCCATGCTTGAAATCTCTTCAATTAGATCCTTTAGATTTTTATTATCAAATGTCTTATTGTTTTTCTTAGATATTGCAATAACCTTTCTGGTATAAGGCTTTTCTACAATATTTTGGATTCTGGGACCTTCCAATGACAACCCTAAATCTTTTGTCGATGCTTTTTTGTTCTTTTCCTTTACATATTTTGTGACTGTCAATACCTGGATTTTTTCATCATTTCCAATCACAGGCACTGGGTTGGCTGTTATGTCATTGAATGAAGCAAGATTCTTAGCCAGACACTCTGAGGTTCTGGTAGGCATTGCCTGAGTTTTAATTAAATTTATTGGCAATATTCTTTTTGAGATCTTGGCAGGTACTGTCTGGCTTGGAATGAAGTTAAATGCGGGTTGAGGAGTATTGTAAAGAATCCTATTGAACATTAGCTTAGAATCATTCTGGCTTTGATCTTTTACAGTGACCGTTGAATACTGAACAAAGGGAACCGTGATTCTCTGTGTAACAATACTAGTCAATGGCTTCGATGTTTCTGTCTTGATAGAATTCTGGTAGATCGGAACAAGTATTGGTTTTATTACAGTGCTTGTTATATTTCTAATAATCATTTGTGTCTTTAGATTATCAGGCTTCATCTTGCTCTGTAAATTCGGCTTTCGCATTATGTTAATTCCTGGATTGTGGTTTAAGTTGTCTCCCCTCTTGTCTATAACCTGACTATTAACAATCCTTTTATTTGGTATGTTCCTGTTTCTATAAGCATATTCACAATGCGAACTGCTTATATTTTGCAGTGGATTATGGCATCTTTTGAAATAAGGTTCCTGAACCATCAATGAAATTGGGCTTTTCTGATTTTTGATCTTGAACTGTGGAATATTGGCTTTAAGAGGATTGAAGGAGGGAATACGATTGTTGATGGGACTTGTTGGTCGATTCCCTCTGGCATTGAAGGCCTGAACAGATCTATGCTTGAAGTTGGGTGGTAGTAGCTTTGGATTCATGGATGGGCATCTGAATCCTGGGCACTGAGCATTCCTAGACTGATCTTTTATTTTCAGCTGTCTTCTTTTGCTGATATCTGAAAATGCCATGTTTAAGGCGTAAATCGATGAGATCATTAGTTGCAAGAACATCATTCTGTATTTGTTTCATTCATTTTTTCTATATTGTTTTTTTCAGTTTCAAAAGATTTGTTTATTCTGGAAAATACTAGAAATCTTTATTATTTACATTTGTCTGCTGAGTACTGCTATTTATGCAAAACTATGATCTAAAATAAAGACTACTCTTAGTGTAAACTATGATCTAAGTCATAAATTATTTTAATACAAAGCTATGATCTAATAAAATATTCAGTTTAAGGATAATATGCCAATCTTATGATTTCTTTAATTGTAGGATTCACTCTGCTTATTCCTAGGCTATTTTCTATGATTTAAAAGCAAGCAGCTTTGGCTATAAAATATTTATTCTGCTGGATACTTTTTAGGAAGGAATTCTACTTCTCACTAAACTTGTAGCCCATGAGTTCAAGCAAGGGGAACTTGCTGGATGTGTTTCAGAAAATACTATCCTTCTCTTCTGCAGACACTCTTGGCGACTTAAATGAAATCTACAATCGTATAGACTCCTGCACTGCACCGGCAGTCCTGGCCTTTTTTAATGCTTTGTTGGAAAACGAAGCTGCTTGCACTTTTAGAGACACAGAGGAGGAGATAGTAAGTAACATCAGACAGAAATTGTCTGTTTGCCTTTCAAACAACTTAAAGCATCTTATTTTGAATAAGAAAATAGAAAGTCCCGCAAAAAGCGAGCAAAATAAGGAACCAGAGGACATCTTCGAAAAATGCAAGAAAGTCATACTTGAAACTCTGATTAGAAAATCTAAATATGAAATCTCTAACAACATAGACTTGTTCTTTAACAGAGACAATCCTCACAAGTGCACACCCGATACACTAATAGAATCACTGCTCAAATATTTGAGAATTGTATCGGCTAAGGACTCCGTACAGATCCTGAAGGAGATTGTCTACAACTCTACAGAAAATGACGTCAACGCCATACTTGAGTGTTTTGAAGAGTCGCCTGAAAATTTTGACATTCTTCTGCTGATTTTTAAATTTTCTAGGGCAGACATTCTTGAGCTTATTTACAATGCTATCTACTCTGAGAAAAAGTACTTTAAAAGACCTTTGGTATGTGCATTGCCTGATCTTGACTATGATAAAGTCTTGCCTCTGATAAAGGACTACAACTGGGACATAGCAGCAAGCTTGATCGAATCAAGGCCTGAGATTGTGACAAAGTTTTGCAACTACTTTAACGAAGGGCTAATTGGATGCACCAGAGCTTTTTTCATCGAAAAAATGATTGAGCAAGACACAATCTTTTCTCTTTACCTGCAAGATCTAAAGTTATCGTCTGAGGAATATCTTGATCTTGCAGCAAGAAACAAGAACATGGCCATGCAGTACTTTTCTATAGTTGCATCGGAAGATGACATGCTTGAGTTGACAAAAATTTTTTCAAAAAAAGATCAGAATTTTATAATTGATTTTGTAAAAAAACACAAGACAGACGATAAAATTGAGGCATTTATAAAGTGCTTGACAAAAACTATGAGATTTACGGGAGACCTAAAAAGCTTTATTATTGAGAACTTTGCTAAGCAGGAGAAATATTTCCATAGTTTGATCTCTTATCTGAGAATGGACGAAATTGAGGCTTTGCTGACTAAATATTATGTTCCTGAACTGAGTGTTGAAAGCCTGCTGCGAAAAATGTATCCCCAGGAGCTGATAATTGAGATAAGCAAATTCCAAGATTCAGCACTTGGCCTAAAGCTTATTTCTGATTGCATCAACAGCAGTCGATTTGACGACAAAGATTGGGTTCTAGCCATGAAATTCTTGGAAACAGTTGATTCAGCTATAAAATTCCACATGTGCAATCTTATTTTCAAAAAAAAATCAAATATCAAAAACCAAGCAATCACGCTTCTTAAAAGATCGATCAACAATTCTGTATGGGATAATCCATTGGCGACGTCTGAGATTATAAAATGTATAGAGACATTGGGTGAAGACTGCATTTATGTTTTTGATGCTATGACCGAGGAAGAGGTTATTTTTGTGTTTAGAAAGTCAATAACAACTGAGAGACGGATGAGGAGCTTTTTCAAAAACTTTCATGGGCATTTTACACCTCTTCTCGGCTTCGTTGACAGATGCTTAAGAAAGTTATAGTAAAATGGAAGCTTTTTGATGGATGTGAAAAATGTAGGAGATAGCAAAAATTAGAATCAAAAGGTTTTGATTTACTGTGAAGCAGATTAATCTTTGATCATTGTCATTTTATTTGATTATTGTTCTCTGTGCTGAGATTCAAGAACAGGAATGAGGTTGTATCTTAACAGTAATTAAAATCTTTGACTAAAATACAAAAAGTAAAGAGAATGTTGAGTATTGTTAGTAAACATTTATTATGAGATTAAATATTCAACATAAAATTCAGATTAAAATACAAAAATAAATTTTTGAGTAAAATTTGCAAAATTTTTATTTACGAATAAAAACCTGTTGGCAGCCCATCCTTCTTGTTGAAGAGAACCTTATCTCTTGACTTTATAAAGTCAGCCATGGCCACAAACTTGCGTCTTTCACGCAATGCGCTCATTCCAGCCTCTGTGCATATTGCTTTGATGTCTGCACCACTTAGATCATCCTTGGATGTAATCAGTTCTTCCAAGTTAACGTTTTTGTCAAGCGTCATGCGGGAAGTGTGAATGGAGAAGATACGCCTCTTTGTTGCAACGTCGGGCATGCCAAATTCAATTTTTCTATCAATTCTTCCCGGCCTGATCAATGCGCTGTCGAGGGACTCGATCTTGTTTGTGGCCATCAGCACTTTTATGTCATCTCTGGTGTCAAAGCCATCCAGCTGATTCAGCAGCTCAAGCATGGTTCTTTGGATCTCCTTCTCACCCCCTGAATCAGAATCAAATCTCTTGTGTCCGATAGCATCGATCTCGTCTATAAAAATAATTGCAGGAGCATGAGCTTCTGCAACTTTAAACATCTCTCTAACCAGCTTTGGACCATCTCCAAGGTACTTTTGAATGAGCTCAGAGCCCACAATTCGCAGGAATGTAGCAGAAGTGGAGTTTGCCACGGCTTTGGCCAAAAGCGTTTTGCCAGTCCCAGGGAGACCATAAAGAATGACGCCCTTGGGAGGCTTGATTCCCATTTCTTGGAACAATTCAGGATTGGTGAGAGGAAGCTCAACACTTTCCTTTATTTCTTGGATCTGCGATTCCAACCCACCAATATCAGCATATGTCTCTGTTGGAGCTTTTTCCAGTTTCATTACGGAAACAAGAGGATCCACATCGGACTCCATGACACCCACAACTGAATGGTCCTTGTTGTGCAAAATGACAGTACAGCCAGGCTCCAGCAAGTCTTTATCCACAAAGCTCATGATAACACTGTAATATTCGAGACCCAGCCCAGAGGACACGATAGCATGGTCATCATCAATGAACTCTTCTAATGTTCCGATGGCAAGAGGATGTCCTCTCAACTGGTCTAGGATGAGTCTAGAGTCGTCTCTTTCGTTTGGGTTGGTCTCTACCAGCCCAAGAAGATTCTCTTCTAGTGAAAGAAATGCCTTTATTTTCTGGAGCTTCAGAAGCTTCAGATTGCATTTCAGGGCAGGTGTGACTATTGGCAGTTTCGAGCAGTTCTTCGAATCCTTGACTCTCTTTTTTCTTTTTAGATTTATTATTGAATTATCTGTTGTTCTCTTTGGAGTTGCAGATGTGTTCCCCATTGGGCTTACAAACAGACAAAAAATGTATGTTGAATAAAAAAGTGTAAGTTGAATAAAAAAGTGTATTCTGAACAAAAAAGTGTATTCTGAACAAAAAAGTGTATTCTGAACAAAAAAGTGTATTCTGTATAAAAAAACATCTGGAGAATAAAAACATTTGAAGAATAAAAAATGAATGTTGATAAAAATATTTGAAGAATTAAAATATTTGAAGAATAAAAAATGTATAAAAACTGCTAATAAATCCTATTAACAAACTCTTATAACAAGCTCTTTAAAATAAAATTAATCAGAGAACACAATTTATTTTTGAATATCCTTCAGAAACATTACACTGACTGACTATTTCTTTACGTTCTTTTTTTGTTTAGTTGTCTGCTATACTTTTTAACATCCTTGCTTCTTCTAAACTTTTCCAAAATAAGAAAATGCTTCACATTCTTGCTTCCTTCGTCATCTATGACAATCCCGCCATAAAAGCCTGCCTTTTTTGCTTCACATTTCAGAATTTCTATTTCTTTCTTCCCACAATAAAATTGGACTGCTGCTGACTTCCTTACAACATTGTACAATGACCTGAAAAATGTTCGAATCCGTTTTATAGGAACATGCTCATTCTTGTATGACTGGAAAAGCCACTGCACAGCACTAATGCTAATGGCATAGTCGAAGCTCTCGTCTCTAAACGGAAGCTCTTCTCCAATGTCTGCCTGTATCAGCCCCAGATTCTTGCTCTTCTGCCTGGCCACAGAAAGCATGTCCTGAGATATGTCAACACCAACCCATTCATATCCATTTTCGCTCAGTATTTGCCCAGAAAGACCGCCCCCACACCCAATATCTAGAAAAAGTGGGACTTCACAATCTACCTTCAAGAGATCAAGTGCTCTCTGTGTTATATCGCCCTGTATCTTAGTAATCCTGCTATTATTGTTGTAGTTCTTGCTCTCTTTCTCATTGTAGTACAATTCTGCTGGAGCAGTTAATTCTGGCAATAATCCCATGTGCAACTTAAAAATATTTTACAAATAGCAAGATTTTTTGCAGTGTGCAAGCTAAGGCATTCTTTTGCATCCAAAATAAATTTGCAGTGTCTTAATGACATAATATTCTAAAGTAAAACATGCCTTAATAACAATGCTACTTCATTCTGATTGAGGCAATCGGCACTGATAAAATTTTTACTATTTTTTACTTTTGATTAGCTGTTTCACAAGAGATTTAATAACAACCATAATGGAAGAAAATAAGGCAAGTTGAGATTAAGTCAGTTTTGTATTGCCAGTCCTATTTTTCAGCTGACTGCTGTTTATACAAAAGAATTATTCCTACCCTTATGGAGGAGTATGCAGAAATCATTTTAAGACTTTTAGAAGAGAAGGCTTCGATTAGCTCGGATGAGATTCCGATTCCGTACTCGTGCTTGCATGGTGTGCTGCTATCATTGGAGAGCAAAAATCAAATAGTTTTTGAAATAAAAGAGAAACACAAGAAAGTTCTAACAGATGAAGGAAAAGACTTGTTGGAGTATGGCTCGCAGGAGTACAACTTGTTCAACTCAATAGGAGACAATGGGTCAGACATTAGCATCCTTGAGAAGTTCCCACTTGGTGCCAATTATGCATTCAAAAACAAGTGGATACGTGCGGACAAGGAGAAAGTGTACAGAAACAAAGAGGCAGTGGAGGACTCTGTTGTCAAGCAGCTGGGTGCACTGTCTATTTTGACAGAGAAAGAGTTCAGCGACTTGAAGAAGAGAAAGCTTGTAGACCAAAGCAAAACCAATATTTATATAATATCCAAGGGATCAAGCTACGGAATTGCAGAGAGCTGTAATGTAGAACTTACTGCAGAAATTGTTGCCAACTACCAAGGGCAGAAGTTCAAAAAGTACAATTTCAACACAGTTGGGAACATTCCTAACTGTGGATCGTTGCATCCGCTGATGAAGATTGGCGAGGAATTCAAAAAGATATTCATAGAAATGGGGTTTGCAGAGATGAAGACAAACAGATACGTTGAGTCCAGTTTTTGGAACTTTGATTCACTTTTCCAGCCACAATGCCATCCTGCAAGAGATGCTCATGACACCTTTTTCCTGAAGAATCCAGAATTTGCCGGCAGCTTTGAAGACGAAGAATATTTGAAACGGGTGCAAGACGTGCATGAAAGCGGTGGATTTGGATCCAAGGGGCACCAGTCAGTCTGGGACAGAAGGGAAGCCATGAAGAACATTCTCAGGACCCACACCACAAGTGTCTCATCAAGATATCTTAAGGATCTAGCAAGCGATTTCAGGCCTGTCAAGCTTTTCAGCATTGACAAAGTGTTCAGAAATGAAAGTGTAGATGCAACACATCTGGCTGAGTTCCATCAGGTTGAGGGGCTGATTGCAGGAGAGGGCATCACACTAGGTGATCTCATGGGGTTCATGGGAACATTCTTCGAGAAGCTGGGATTGAAGAATATCAAATTTAAGCCTGCTTTCAACCCATACACTGAGCCGTCGATGGAAGTTTTCGGATATCACGAGGGACTGAAGAAGTGGATTGAAATTGGGAATTCAGGGATTTTCAGGCCAGAAATGCTTGGACCTATGGGATTTGACGAGTCTGTCACTGTTATTGCGTGGGGCCTTTCTTTAGAAAGACCAGCCATGATAAAATATGGTCTCAACAACATAAGAGACTTGGTTGGCCACAAGGTTGACATTAACTTTATAAAAAAGTGCAAAATCATTCATTTCTGATGAATTAAATTTATTTCCTGAAATTTTTTTTAATTTTGCAAAAATTTGTGCAACTTTCTTCAGTTGTAAACTTTATTTTGGTTTTTGTTTTGCTACTCTTTGTTAAGTATTGTTAAATATTTGGCATTCTTGAAATAATCAATGTAATAAATTTTATTTTACTATCCTCAATGATTATTTATGAGCCAGTATTCCCAGCAGACATTTTAAGCTTCGACCTGGCCAACTTGGATTCAAAGTCTGAAAACTTTACATTCGATTACTATCTTGACTACTTCCTCAAAAACCAGTCTCATTTTTTTGCTGCAAAGCTTTTTGGAGGACAACCGCACTCTCCTTCTCACATGATTTACACAAACCCGGTTGTAGGATACATTTTTGGGAAAAAAGAGCTGAAAGAGAAGCTGTGTCTGCATTTGAGTGCTCTTTCTGTTGCACCTTCCTACAGAAAGCTTAAAATTGGAAGCAAGCTGATGAGGCTGTTTGAGGAGAATGGTGATAGTGTAAATGCTTGGTTTTCTGATCTTTTTGTCAGAGAATCTAACGCAGCTGCAATATTGTTCTACAAGAAGCTTGGATACGAACTGTACAGGAAAATATTCAGCTATTATTCATATCCTGCTGAGGATGCCTTTGAAATGAGAAAGTCTCTCCAAAAAGACGTAGAAAAAACCTGTCAGATCAGAGTAAAGGATGTGGATACAAAGGAAATGTAGGATATTCAAGTTTTTAGCTCAGACTCTCTGTATGTTTTGAATAAAAATTCTGAAATCTTTCTTTTACCTAAAATAAGTGTTCTTAATCTCATTAAAAATAAAAGTTACAAGATTCTCAGATATTCTTCAGAAAAAATCAATAATTTTTTTTAAGGTTGTTTAGAAAGTATTGTATATTTTATTTTTAAGAGAATGTAAAAGGACAATTTAGGCAAAGCTTTATTTTAAATAATAGTTGAATAATTGACCTTGATATAATTAACCAGATCACAGAGATTGGAAAATCTCTTGTTTTTTACCAAAAGCCAGTCGCCATCAATCTTGACTAAAATCTTTCTGTTTGCCACCAAAAACTCGATGTATCCTAGAAACTCCCGTGAAAAATAAAGTGAATATCTGGTGTATTCACCTTGGCTGTTGGAATATGCTCTAGCTTCCTCAGAAGTCCTAAAAAAATACTTAAATTTCATAATTTCTTCTATTCTGAGATACATCTTTTTAACAAAGGTTTCAATGAACACATCAATAGAGTCATAGTGCCTATCTCTGTATTCATAGAATATTCTCACAGAGCTTCCTCTTTCATAGCATTCCCTGAGCTTAAAACTGTAAAAAAGATCATCTTGTATTTTGCAGACAACTACACAGTGGTTTTCTGAAGACGAAGGCCGTACCAGAATACTAAAAAGCTTGTTTCGCATGTACTCTTCAATACTGCTTCCGTTTAAGTTTCTGAACAAATTGTGTGTTTTGTATTTGTTCACTGGCTTTTGCGTATTTTCAACTATCATTCCTGTGTAGCTCAACTGCGAAGGGGTAAAGCCACTAATCTCAACATCAACAATCTGGTTTACAGAGCACTCGCAGGTCTTTTTGACATATACTGTAGCATTATTAACAAGAATAAGATAAAAATCGGTTCCGACCTTTGAAACAGTGCCTGAGTATAACTTGTTCTCCAAGTGAGGCACAACATCGTTGAAAATTTGCATATCAGTTGCACCCGTAAAATAAATCTCATTGTCCCGCAGTAGTATTTTCCTCACTACATCAAGACTATGGGTATCATCAGTATCCTCAAGATTCGAGGCGAAAACCATCGCTTTGATAAGGCTTGGTCGAGAAATAATCAGTTCTGCAATATCGTTAAAGTCCTTGTTTATGTCATATTTATCCTTGCCTTGGATCTGGTCGCTGTTTGAGAGAACAAGTTTGTGGTAGGCGCCTTTACAGACAATTACAGCAAGAGAATAGAAGTTAGGATGGACAAAGGTCCTATCAAGCGGATTTTTGGATGATTTGAGATTGAACCAAGTGCAAACATTGGCAAATTTGATGGAATTAAAAATTTCCTTGAGATTGTCAAGTGTCTGAAGATGCTCGTAGTCAAAATAACGTTCGGATAGATTGATCTCAAGTATGTTAAAAAGAGTGTATCCAAATTTGTGGAGAATTGTATTGTGCCAATCTAATTTGTGAACAGCGCAGGCTATCTTAATGGCTTTCTCGATCATTTCAATGTTGTCCCACTTGAAATTCTCCAATGGAAGCCCATTTCTGAGAGAGTACAAAGCTTTAGAAAAGTACAGCACTGGATTCTGCACCAGAAGTGCAATATTGTAAGGCACTGAAAGCTCTTTCGTGTCTTTAAAATAAGACAAGCATCTCGGGACATACAGGAGATTGAGCTGGGCATGCTGGATGAAAAATCTGACATTTGGAGAGGTCGAGGTAATGCAAATGTTTCCTACGCCCAGCAGGAAATTTCTTAACTCAGCAGTTTGATGCTCTTTAAAAACACCAGTTGACATGATTACTCCAAACTGGTCGATTTTGACAACAAAAAAGTGGTTTTGATCATAAAAAATTCCTGCAAAGCTTTCGGTACGTCCTCTTAGAGAAATAATAAGATCGACTAGTTCGCTCAGACCATACTCACCTTCTAGTATCCCACTGTGCAAATATCTTGTTTTTATAGCATCTGTATTTACATGTATGGAGTCAAAAGCAACACTGATTACATACCTTCGTATCTCATTATAAACATCATTTGAGTCAGTAGTGTAAAGTCTCTGCAAAAATTCCAGAGAGTTAACAGAATTCCTATCATAGTGCTGCCCATCTAAAATTTGTGCCTCATAGCACCTGTTGACACGGTCGATGAATGTAGAATTTGAAGAAACTTGATTTATGATTTTTTTAAAATGTTTCCTAACATTTTCCTTGTCACAATCACTCAAAGACACAAGAGTTTTGTTGAAGCTGGTCTCTTTTGCAGTAGATTGCTCATCGGCCCATCCATCACCTTGGAAGTCGGCATTTGAATTAGCAATGCTAAATGGCAGTTCTATGTGGGACCGGGGAACATATTTTCTTTCGAAGGCAATGAGATTGTCTGAATATTCATTAATGCTAAGAAAACCAGCCATTCCTTTTATTGAAGACTCGTCTATGCTGAAAGAGTTGAAAGCTCGCAGACAATCGACTTCTCTGGATTTCTGTATTGAAGATTTTCTGGCATTCACAAATGCAGTGTATTCCTCAATCAAATCTGCCACAAAATACAGTTCTTTAACAGACATTTTGTTGAGGTGGAACGAACAGTATTCAACTGAGTATCCATCAAGCAATAATTTGAGTATGTCAATGCTAAAGTCTTTGAATAGTGTCTTGTATCCCTGAATGATTTTTGTAATGTAATTATAGCATTCTAAAGCATCCACCTTTTGCGGCATTGCATCTGTTTTCTCATCAAAGTCGGCTTCACTTCTTCCTCTATCGTAAATGTATTTGTATTCATCTCCATGGCCAAAAATCTCATCAAACAATGGCTCAAAATCTCCTTCTATGACACTGGATCTATCAAATGACTCGCTTGAAACAGACTCGTCGCTTTCATAGCGTTGCCTTTTTGTTTGAGGCAGCCTCTTCCTGTGGATGATTTCTGAGTCGCTGCTAGTGCTGTCCATAAGCTTAAAGGGAACAAAAATTTTAAGAATTATGTTGAGTAGAATTTGTAATGCCCTTTATCAGCATGTTTTGTTGCAGCTTACTTGCTATGGTGCATCTGTTATTTTAAAGTTGGTGTGTTTTTGGCACACAGAGGTCTTGCATAAACTCAAATAAATTTTCTTTCTAATTTTGTTTGCAATTGCTGATAAAAATATATTTGCATAAGAAAGAAGAAAGAATTTCCTTTCTAATTTTTCTTGCAATTGCTGATAAAAATATATTTGCATAAGAAAGAAAAAAAGGTCCTAGGGCAGTTGTTATGAGAATAGTCAGACTTGACACGGCAGGCTATAATGAAACTAGCAATGCTGTTATTTTTTATGTTTAAAATGTGGTTTGATTTATTTATGGCATGCTTTTGATTCTGCATAGAAACTAAATAAAATTATTACAATATGGGCTTGATTTACCTTTTCAAGCATAAAAATGCAAATTTATGTTAAAATTGGCAGCAAAGCTCTGTGACAGCTTGTTGCCAGTTTCTTGTAGAAACAGTGTTTCTAGACACTTCTGCTTCTCAAAAATTTTAAAAAATTTTGCAGAAACCAATTGCCCTCAAATGGTTGGACTTAACGAGAGGAAGCCCCGCTTTAAGAGAGAGGAAGAGTGGATTCCAAAGACCGACTTGGGAAGGCTAGTTAAAATGGGCAAAATTACAAGCATTGACACTATTTTCAGAAGTTCAATTAGAATCCAGGAGCCTGAGATTGTTGACCATCTGCTGGGAAAGGCTAACTTGAAGGAGGACCTTGTTTCTGTGCAGTCAGTCCAGAAGCAGTCCAAGGCTGGCCAGAGAACATCTATGAAGGTCGTTGCTATTGTAGGGACACAGAGTGGGCATATTGGCATTGGAACACATTCTGCAAGAGAGCTTTCTACTTCAATCAAGGCTGCAGTCAACAAGGCCAAAATGAACATTATTCCGGTCCGCATGGGACAGTGGGATGGTGAAGGCAACATTAGACACACTGTTATCACAAAAGCGTCTGGAAAGTGCGGCTCTGTGACAGTGCAGGTTGTTCCAGCTCCTATAGGAACAGGCGTTGAATGCTCTGACATCCACAGGAGAATCTTCGAATTGGCTGGAATTCAGGACATCTTCGTCAAGTCTTACGGATGCACAAAGACCACTGAAAACTTAGCAAAGGCAACATTAAAAGCATTGGAGGCATCCAGCAACATGTTCTTACCACAGAACTGGAATGACAAGCCAATGATTCTCAATCCACTTGTTGAGCATGCTGACATTCTCATGCAATTAGGAAAAACATCTTTTAACTAAATATTTATTATTTTACATCTTTTATGTTGTGCTTTTTGAATTATTGGTTGAGTTATGCTTTTATTTGTTGAGTTGACGAGAAAACTAGCGTGATTTGAGATTCATTGTAGAACAAATTAAAGGCTGTTGTCTTTTTTTATTTGAGTAATTGTTTAGATTTTTTCTAAGATTTTGAAAATAAAATAGTGTAAAAACTTTGTGTTTTTGAGAATTTATTGTTGGATTATTTAGAAAATAAATGTCTTAGAAATTCCCTAGGTGGTAAAAACTATCTTTCTAAGGCTGTATTACAGATGATCAACATTTCAGCCAAAAACGAATAATTCTTTATTTTACTTTTAACAACACTCACTCGTTATTTTCCAATGAAAAATCCTTGTCCATTGTCTTTTTTTTAGCATACGCCTGGATTGCCTTTTCAATCAAAACTTCGTATTCTATTTTAGATTTTGGCTCGGAAAGCTTTTCTAAAAACTGCTGCAGCATTTTCAGGTCTAAAAAAGGGTATTCAATAAATTCTTTCTGCTTTATTACAAAATAGGTCATTCGTGACAGCTCTTCGCCCTGTGCTTCGCTATTGCTAGCCATAAAGAACACCTGCTCAAACAGTGTCTTCCAAGACTTTAAGCAGTCGACATCCTTGCAAGCAAGCCCGTTTTTGTCTAAAAAAACCTTCAAAGACTCAGGCACGCGTGGATGACTGTTTATTTCAAGGTCAAAATTGTCTCTTAAAGGTTCAAAGGGCAGCTTTGTATTGGACTCAAAGAAATAGTCAATATTCGTATGCTTAATCGCCGCCTTTCCCTCTTTACAACTCAAATTAGAAGCTTTGGTCGCGCTTTCTACAGATAATTCCACTATGCCTTTATCTTTAGATGGCTTAATCTCATCTTCAGAATATTGCTTAAACATGGATTTGGCTTCTGCTGCATTCTTATCGTAGCTGATTGCATCATCCACTATTAAATTCTTAAAATTTTTTAATGTTGGCTGATCTTCATTGAGCTTAAAATTTTTACTAAACATCAAGTCTTGTAAACCTGCCTTTGGCCCACTCATCTCAAGCTTAGTCTCACTTTCAAATTGTATGTTTCTGCTACTCGCAACTGCCTTTACTGGCTGCTTAACAGTTTTATTTCCAAATGGCAGATTCCGGCCGCTGTAATCACGCAACGCTGCAAGGTCGGAATCTTCAGGGCTGCCTCTTTGGCCCTGCAAGTCCTCGACATAAAAACAGTATTTTTCAGAATCCATGCTAGGGCTTCTGTTTATGCTTTTCTGCGGCATCTCAGGTTGTCTGCTTGCAAAACACTCTTGATACTCCACATTTCGAAACCCAAGGGATTCCTTGGCTCTAACTCCTGGATTCACAGGCACAAACTTATCTGAATGAATATCTCCAATGCTCATCTTTTGACTCTTGCCGTTATGCCCATCAAAGCCATTAAATTCGGAGGGAAATTTTATGCTATCGTACTTTGACCTGTAAAACTCATCATTTCTTTTAGGACTGGCATCAGTTCTGTTGAGGAAGTCAGATAACTGCTCGCTATTTTGCTCTCGAAAATTAGAATTATGCTTTTTGTCGAACTTCTGCACAGGCTTGTTTTGGATCCTGCTGGTGTCTGCTCTTACAAAGTTTGAACCATATTGTGTGTCATTCACCATGGAATGCTTTTTAGCAGAAGGATCCACAGACCTTAAGTCTCCACTTTCCTGGGGTGCAATGTAAAAGTTGCTGCAGGGAAGCTTCTTCTCTGGTACACCGCTAAGCGGCATATTGGGACTTCTAGCAACAGAGTTTCTCATCATGTCCTGATTGCAGCCCTTTTGCCGGGGACTGGATTGGAAAATCTCAGAGTTAATTCTGGCCTTTATTGGGGCAATACTTTGCGCTGAATTATAATTTTGATTTGAGAACTTTGCTGGCTCTTTTGCTGCAGCCGGAGCCTCTGGCTTGTATTTGTAATTATTTTCTGAACCTGAAAAAATGTGTTGTGGTTCGAAATATACATTTTCAGCAGGTCTTTGCGTGTTTTTACTCTGAAATTCCTTGCTCGAGCTGTAGTACTTGTTTGCAGTTTGATTCGACGCTTGATATGAAAATGCTGCTGGCTTGTCCTGGTAGCTGGGATTGCTGTTTAAGTCCATGCTTCTTTTCCCATTGTCAAACTGATTTGTAAATGCTTGAAATTTATTCTGTGGCGCGAAAGACTGTCCATAGGTTTGCTGGACTTTAACATATGGCGGGATATTGCCATTTATAATTTTCTGGTTGTTTTCATGTCTTTGGTCTGTGTTGGGCATGTTGTTCTGCAAAAAGACGCTTTTTGGCGAGCTCTGCTTAATTTTCTTCAACTTTTCATTAATGTAGTATATGTATTCGTCTTTGCTCTTGGACTGCTGGAAAGTTTGGTGCTCGCTGTTCAGAACAGCCTCTTTCAACTGAGCTAAGGAAATGTTGCAGAACGATGGGGACTCTTTTAGCACTTCGATCAGCCTTATGATCATTTTTCTCCTAAAATCTGTAGAAATGTCCATTTAGGGGGTGTGTTTGTTAATTTTAAAGATTCTAACACTGTGAATCAATTTTTAAATTTTTTATAAATTTAAAACACACAAATTATCTTGGCAAAGTTTTCCAATGACGACTTTTTGCTGTACATTAGCAAATCCGGACAATTATAATTTCAAATTTTAGAATATTTTTTATACATAGAAAAGGAAATAGCAATTAACCAAATTTAAAGCAGAACTCTGCACAGGCTGTTCTACATTGCAAGCAAATTTAAAATACACAGGTTAAAAACATCCAAGATCTCCTAATAATTTGATATATTTGACATTCTACATTCTACTGATTAAAATTTTTATTTTTAGAAGAAATATTTGAGAAATTACACGTTTGGCACAAGCTGTCAGGAAAATGTTGGGATACGCTCCTCAATACTGCCAAGCATGATATTGTCAAATGAGTCTAGTCAGAATTCAGGTCTCCTTATTCTTTGAAATGCAAATTACATAATAATATTGCCCTTTTTTTCTGATATGAAGATTAAAATTGGACTATGGCTCTTGTAGAGTTTACTGCTCTACAAAGAAACACAATATTCTTAATTAAAATCCTTTGTCAGATCCTTCCTAACATACTTCTTATTTTTATTATTAGAACTAAAAAACTTTTAAGAAAATTTGCATTCCAAAACTTTTCTCTAAGCATTTTTTCAAAGAAATTTTTTGTAAGAATTTTCAAAAGCTGCTCATTTCAAAACAGCTCTTATAATTAATTGAAGCGCAATAAAAGTAATTGGCCAATTTTTAGTATTTTCAAAAACAAAAATTTCGATAAGTTTCAAAATGGCACTACATTTTATTCAAGGGAACCATTCCTAGAACCTCCAGCCCATTTCTGATGACTATTCTGGTGCAGTTGAAAACAAGAAGTCTGGCCTTTGCCACGCCTGAGTCTTCACCTTTTACGCGGTATTTTGAAATTAAAAAGTTGGCAGTTTTAGCCAAGTCCATAAGAAAGAGAACTATTCTCGATGGCTCGTAATCTTCCAAACATTGTTCCAAAAGCTTCTCAAACCACATCAGCTTATAACAAAGATCATGCACCTCAGGCTCATCAATCAGGCTGAAAATAACATCAGATATATCATAGATGTCAATATCGGAGTTCACTGCCTCTATACTGTTAAGTCTGCAGTGGGCATACTGCAAATAAGCACCGGAACCTTTTTCGCAGTTGGCTCTTTGATCAGCATTAAATGTGTAGTTTTTTATTCTTTTTGCTCCAAAATCGGCAACAAGCAAGGTTGAGATGGCCAGTATGTGGGCAATACTCTCCATTTCACTCTCTTCAATCTTCTGGTTGTCCAAAAGTCTTTTCTTAACAGCTTTAGCCGACTGGTCGATTATGTCCTCTAAGAAATGCACATTCCCATTTCTAGTAGACATTCCGTCTACTCTCCCGTAGTTCACATGTTCAAAGATCGATTTGTCATAGCCTAGCTTCTCCATGCAGCAAAAAAGCTGGCTCAGGTGCTGGTTTTGAGCAGAATCTACCACATAGATAATTTTGTGTGGATTATACTTCTCAATCCTGTCCTTTGCCGCACATATGTCACGGGTAAGATAAAGAGTAGTCCCATCTGATTTCTGTATCAAAGCATTGCCTAAAGCACCACATTCTATTATTTTCGACCCGTCTTCGTCAGTCTTTGCAATGCTTGTGGTTTTAGCAAATTCCAGCCCCAAATCCTGGTAGAAACTTTCACCTGAATAGACATCAAACTCGATGTTTAATTTCTTGTAAAGATCTCGGTATTTGTTTATGGACAACTCCCTGAATCTCCTCCATACACTCAGATATTTCTCATTCTTATGTTCTTCCATCTCTTTGAAAATATTCTTCGCAGCTTCATGAACCTTGATATCGTTTTTGGCATCTTCGTTAATCTTGACATACACGTCAAACAGATGCATCAATGCATTACTTTTGAGCTTGTCTTCGTCTCCATACTTCTCAAATCCTAGAAGCACAAGTCCAAACTGCTTTCCCCAGTCGCCAAGATAATTCATAGACGTGACTTTGAAACCTGAATTTCGCATAAGGTTTGCAATGAAATTTCCTAGGATTGTTGTCCTGTAATGCCCAACATGGAACAGCTTGGCTATGTTAGGGCTGCTGTATTCGACAATCACATTCTTGCCTTGCCCTATCGTATTTTTGCCAAACTCCATGTTTTTGGAATGCACTGTTTTCAAAGCCCTTTCAAAAAACAGCCTCTTGTTAAGATCGAAATTGACGTGCGTGTCTTTGACAGAAATATTGGTGATTTCTGGCAAATTTTTTTCTTTTAAAATTTCACACACTCTTTTGGCTTCTTCTGCCGGGTTCTGCGATATTTGGTTGAAAAACATCACAAAATCAGACACTCCATCCTTGTAGACACTCAAGGAAGACTTTATATTTTTTATTGGGATTTTTGAGCATTCTGCTATCTGCTTCGTGATATCCTCAATGACAGTATTTAAATGTAGAACAGCGTTTTTATTGTTAATCATTGGAAGGACTAAAAATTTATAATTTTGTCTTATTTTTTGAAACAGAACCAACTTTTATAAAGCATTTTTGTTGAAAATGGACAATTATTGGTAAATCATTTAGATTAAACACTGCATATTCTACCTTGACTTAGAATTGGCAATAAAATAGTCTTTATTAATTAATGTCGTTTAATTAAAAGTCTGCGTCTTGTTTGGATTTTAAATCTTTATCATTCTGCAACCACTTCCCTTTTAATTTTGGAATGAGCTTTCATAAATCCATGATTTCACATATCTTAATATCCCTTTTGACTGCCGAAGATGATCCATGATTGTATTTGTATTTGAATACTTTCTGGTCAATTGCTTTAAAATCTATAAAATTTTTTATTTCCAAATCTATTTCAGACAGATTTTTAGGTTTGTACTTCTCAAAAATTTCCTGCAAGTGTGCAACAGAAGCCCTGTCCTGCAGGTTGCGCTTATAAAATTGCAAAAAGTTCAAACAATCCTCATGACCGTGCATTTTCACCGACTCTACATTTGTTTCTTTTTTATACACAAAGTCCGCCTGAATCTGATTTAGGGAGTCTAAAACTAAAAAATGATATTTTTCAGGCAAAGTATAAATTTCAGAAAATGATTCAAAAACTTTAAAGACATGAGTGTCTTTGGAGTTTTCTAGTATTGAATTTAGGCAGAGATTTGCAATCTTTGGGGAATAAAAGACTTCTAATTCACCAATTCTGCTTCTTTTACTTAGAACGATCTTGCAAATGCTGAAAAAGCTTTTGGGACTGACTCTTTCCACTATTTTTAGGTCACAGGAAACGGGATTTTTGCTGAATAACTGGCAATAGTTAATGATCGATCTCAGATCGTAGTTGCATATTTCACAAAGCTTGAATATCAGTTTTCGGTCTACGGATGCATCTTCTCTCATAAGTATACTGTCTATACAGCTTAAGACTGTCTCGTTTGAAGGCCGCTGGATTTTTAATGTTTTAAATGCTTTCCCAATGCTCGATGTAGAAACGACTATCACAGGAATTTTCAGATTAGACAATTTACCAATCCAGCTTGTGTGTGGAATGTCAAATTCTTCTACAAGCAGCAAGTTTTTTGTATTTTTTAGATTCCTGCTAACATCTATCTCTTCTAGCGTGTCAAACTTCAATTCTGAGATCTCTAAAACATTATAATCCAGTGCTTTTGCTATAGCATACACTAATACAGATTTCCCAGTTCCACATCCACCTATGATGTTCAGCAGAGATCCATTTTTGCAGTTCTTTAGCCATTTTAGCGCCTCAAAGTGTGTATCATCCGAAAAATACAATTCAGTAAATTTCTGGGGCTTGTGCTTGGTAATCCAAGGCACATTTGTCATTGGGCATTAAATCCTGCAATTTTTTGTTTGGAGTACAAACTTCATTTTGTTGTAAGTGCTGCTATAATTAGACTATTATTAGCCAATTATGCAGCATGGTTATCTAGCAGCTTGCAAGATATTTTTGAAGACACAATCAATTATTTGGCGGCTAGCTTTCCTAATACTAGGTCAAACCTTAAAAGTAAAAAAGCTTTGGCTTTCAAGATGAAAATCTGCAAAAACATAAAAAAGACACAGTTGAACTTATAAATTCAATAATTTTGTTTAAAACATAAAAAAATAATGTAGTTTACAAACTTTATGAGTTGATCATTATTTTAACTGCTACTTTTGCCGATTCTCTGCACTAGCTTTTTTAGTTAGACAAACATTCAATGTCATCAGTGATCTTAAAGAATAGTTTTAACATTGATTGCTATGTGAAATCACAATAAAAAGCATTCTTCAGGAGATCAGTAACAAATCATTTTTTAACTCCTTTTTTAAACATTATAAATTGGTGCTAAGGGGGTAGCCTCATGAAATGCGAGCCAACTAATGTGGATGATGCAGAGCAAGACAAAATCCTAGAGAGTCTTTTAAAACGATCTTTGAGTTTTGGCAAGCGTGACATAATGGCTGTGCCTCAGATCAAAAACAATCCGCTTTCAGTCATTATCATTAAAAAATACATGGAAGGTGATAAAATAGCATTTGATAAGCTTATAAAGGCAGCTTATAGATTTTCAAACACAAGAAACCTGGATGAAAAGTTAAGGTTTCTCTTTGGGCTCTACGACAATGACAACGACGACCATATTTCTAGCATAGAATTGTATGAGCTGCTGAAGACACTAAATAAAGGAATTTTAGAAGACTGGAAGCTACAGAATGTGGTTGACAAGACATTTGCTGACGTAGGAGAGTACACCACTAAGATAGACTTTAATCAGTTTAGAAAGCTTATAGTTTCAAGATCCACAAGTATTTACGAGCATTTTGACTGTGATAAGTAGAAAAGGGGAATATTAGCCTGTTCTAAAGGATAATTGAAGTTACCCTAAATTGATTTGTAAAGTAAATGCTGAACAGCATAAAGCTAATTTATGTCTTGAACAGCAATCTTCTTATAAAATCTCTAAATAAATAAGTTTTTTGAAATAAAGTGAATTAGATAAAGTAAATCAGATTGTTTTAGCAGCCGAGAGGATTGAAAATCTGCAAAAACTGTAAGAAATCTTGCAAAAAATTGTGTATGAAAATAGTTTATTTCTTTTTTATACTTTCAAGCTTTATTTTTATCTCATTCGGCGGTCTTTTTGTCAAATAGAGATCATTCATCTTTTTTGCTATAAGTTCAAACCTGTTTGACGATTTTGCCGTAAGCGAATCAAGCCTAGTTAAAGTTTTCAGTTGGGCCTCAGTCCAATTTGAACTCTCAACTGCTTTTTTGGGTATTCTGGGATCGCATTTTATCGATAATTTAACTAAGTTTTGCACTCTTTTAAGATCTTTCAGTTTCTTCTCCTGCATCGCATCCTTGTTCTTCTCTGCTGCATATCTTCTGGACGAGCCTGATACATCAAACACATCATCCGGGTCATCGTACACTCTAGTTGTTTTAAAGCCTTGCCAAAATCTATAAAATGCTTCTGGAGAGTCTCTGATCGATGGAATTGGCTGAACCTCACTGAACAGCCCATTTCTTTCAAAAACATCTCCAAAAACTCTGAAAAATTCCTCAATCGAATATTCCCTGTCTTCTGGTATGCTCTCGTCCAAGAAGCAGGAGTCATAGACTCTTCTGAATCTAGGATTCGAAAGAATCTCCTGTGCTTTTCTTATAATCAGAAATGCCTGCTGCTTCCCACCGTTTTTTGTAGGATGATACATCGTAGACTTTTTCCTAACACAGAAGTCAAGCGTCTCCTTGGGTATTTCTGTCTGCCTATATCCATCAAGATCGAGAGCCTCGTACAAGTCTATTTTGAGAAAATTCTCTAGTTGCTCAAGTGTGTATTTATTAAATAAGTTTCTCCTTCTGTAAAACTTTCTGCACCTCTCTTTGTCATCATCCGACAATAAGTCTATTGGAATCAGTACAGAGCTCATGGCGGCTCTAGAACTTTAAAATTTTTATTAGAAATTAAATTCAGCCGGAAATTTAAATTTTTATTATTAGACAGATATTCCAGACAGGCTCTTTTTTGCTGTAAGCTTAGTTGAAATGGAATGCTGTTAGCATTTTGCTCATCCAAAACTAAACTTGAAAAACTCATTTAGTTATCTGTTTCTAATGTTATAGAAATAATAAACTTTGTGATAAATATTGGTTTTTGACTGAATTGCTGTTTTTGTGCTTAAATTGTGATGTATTTTTGTAATTAATCACTAAAATTGTATATTTTTTGCATTTTTAAAGACTCCCTCTATGAACAACAGCCGCATACCTGTCACAAGCTTTCTGAAACTTGTTATTTCCATCAACTTTGCTACTAAATATCTAGCTTTGGTCACACTAATTTCTTTTATGGTCCATTTTCTCTCTAAGGAATCATCTTCTATGGCCTCTTTCCACTTAGGACGCTTATACAAGGAATTGGCAGAAGAAACAAGAATAACGTCCTTTATCCCTTTCCTGACATTCTCATTCCTGCATTGCTTTATGGTCTCTTTCATCTATTGGATATCACCAGCACACAAATGTGCAATAGTCCAGGTGGTGAATGCAGCAATGATCAAAAATTGTCTGAAGTTGGGCTTTGAGGATTTTTATGGCGTTGGAGCGGCTAAAATGCGACAAAGAATGGACAGAAATGTTGCTGCAATAGCTGAATGCAGCTCCATACTCGTTTTTGATCTAATTGGAAACTTTATTACCATTGCTTCAGCAATCAAGAAAATTGGAAAAATGATTGAAGCAGAGATTTTTTTCAAATTGGGAATTACGCTGCTTTTTTTGGGGCTTTCGCATTTTTTTATCAACTTCAAGGTTAAATCATCCAAAAAACAATGTGTTGAGGTCAGGGAGGATATTGCCAACGAAATGAACGAGCTCTACAGCAACTTTTCTCTGGTAAAGATGACAGGCACTAACGAGAGCAAAAGAATAGAACAAACATTCCGCTCTGCAGTTTTTTTGAATTATGAATTTGTATCCAAGCTTCCAAAGCTTGTCAATGCCATTTTATTTGTTATGGTTGATGTTTATGTTTTATATTACAGCTCTTCTGTCAAAAAACATGTTTTTAACTATTTAGCGGAAAGTATATTGCTTTTTAAGGCACTGGATAGTATAATTTCAAGTGGCTTCAAGCTTGAAACAAAAAGACAGAAGATAAATAAGTTGATAAAAGGAAGCACGGATGCAGAAGACTCTTGGGATTCTTTCAGAGCAGACATATCTGAAAATAAGCACATCAGTGAAATTAATTCTTGGAAAGACCCAAATTCTGGCGATTTTTATTCTCAGCTGCAAGTAAAAGCATTCAGAGATCTTCCAATAAATACAATCACATTCGAAGATGTGACGATTTTTGTCAAGGGCTTGCCTATTGTGCATATTCCGAGCCTTGTGATTAGAAGACACGAAAAAATAGCGATTTTGGGAAAAAATGGCAGTGGAAAGTCGACCTTTCTAAAATTTTTGCTCGGGTTTTTCAAATTTACAGGCAATATTGCCATTAATGGAGAAGACATTGACGACAAGTCTGAAATAATCCGCAAGTACTCTTCATATTTGTCACAAAATCGAAATATCCAAGGCAGTGTGCTGGAGGCCTTCCAGGAACACACTGACGATGACTCGCAAATAATTGAACTCTGTAAACAGTTTAACATCTCCAACACATTTTCTGAATTAAAAATTTCAGATTTAAATGAATCAGACCAGCAGCTTATTCACGTTATGAAAGTTTACTCTAAACGATCGAGCATTCTTCTAGGCGATGAGCCTATAGACAGTCTTTGCTTGGAAGATCAAGGTCCTGTGTTAGATGTGCTGCTTAACAGCAAGCATCATGATACTAAAATTATAGCAATCCATAATGTGAATTTTTTGTCTAAATTTGATCGAATATTTGTATTTAAAAATAATTCACTGGTAGCTTACAGTTACGATGAATTTGTGGAGCTAAAGGAAAAGATGTAACTTGTTATTCCTAATTATTTTATGAGGTTGTGAACAATGTACTTGGCAAAGATTTATACAGTATTGCCGATCTTGAATGAACTTTGTATTTAAGATGAACCTTAGTTAATTTTACAACATAATTTTACAATTTTTTACTCCATAAAAATAAGTTGCCTGCTTATTCTTGTAACAACATTTTCTATAATACGATACATTAACTTATAATAAATGGATACTTATGAATCTTATTCCCAAATTAATAGAAGCTTCTAATCAACCTTATTGTTTGTTCTAATAAATTCCCGCATAAATCAAATTAATTTTATTTATGGATTCCCTAATGAAATTTATGGAAATGAATGACATAATAAAAACAAATGCGCTTTTTACAAGACTTAAGGCATTTGATCCCAAATTAAGTCTTGAGATTGAGGCGTATTCTTGCAAGCCGACTAAAGAGCAGAAGAGGCACAAAAATATACCCAAGCCATTGCTATTTTATGTCTGCGCCTTGGAGCTTGCTTTCCCAGACTACGATTTCTCGAACGAGGCCATGTCATCCTTTGCAAAAACCACATTAGACAATATAAAGAAGGAATTGTCTTACATTTTCTTTACTCTGTACAAAAACAATGAGGAGGTCTCGGAACTGATTGCTTACCTTGATGCTCTCCTGGAACAGTGCCTGGACTTGAAAAAAACCCTGGCTTTTATTGTAGATAAGCCAGCATCCACAGAGACAGGGTATCACAGAGTATTTCTGCTGCACGACAGAAAGCTTAAGCGTATACTGGTAATCAAAACAGCTCTAGAAAGATGAGTGTCAATAAATAGTGTATAGTAGCCATAAATCTTATTTTTCTTGCAGTCAAAGAACTGTCAATCAAATTGAAATTATTCTATCCTTTAAAAACAGTAATATATATTAGTATTAATACATATCCATTAACTTACATAATGAGTTACTAAAACTAAAAATCTAATAATCTTCTCATTCAAAGCTTTTTCTTCCTTTGACATAACTCCAAACAGCAAGGAAAATAATAGAAGGCTTCTTACCATTGTTTCCTTTTTGACAGTCTTTAATTAATTTGGAATATCAGTAAACTGATCTTTTAAGCTTTGTTCTCCAATTAAAGAAGTTGAATTTATTCAAGTTACATGCATTGCATAAACTTCTAAGAATCTTTCATTGGGCAAGCGCGTGAAGAGAAGACAAAATACTTCTTTGCTCTATGTTATGAACTAGCCTGACAATCTTATTAATTTGAATTGCACTTTAGCATGACGTGATCTTTTATTGATCAACTGCTTTATCCCTCGTTCGGTTACTGTTGCAAAATAATCTGTTTATTTTTCTAGATTTTGGGTCTAACATTATGTTTTAGCAACGATTGTGCATTTTAAAATTCTTTGCTGTTTTTCACAACTTTGAAATTCACAAAGATTCCTGGCTCTTGGCATATTCCTCAATAGCAATATTTTAATGAAATGCCCTTCTTTAAACTTGCCTCAACACTTACACTCATTAAAGATCGTAAAAGCTTTTTCTAATATTTTCAAACTCCATTCTCAAGGATCTAATTTCGTCTTCTTTGTGTGTCTCAAATACTATCTTCCCAATCTTTACCGCTATTCTTTCTATTATCTCGTTCACGTCTTTTCTTTTATAACTGCTCTGCATGACTTTCGACAGTATTTTAGACAGCTCTGTGTTTATGTCCTCCACTGCCATGAGGGATAATAACGATATAATTTTAAGAAGCACATATTGGCTGCCATCAGAGACAAGTTGTACCGTATAATTTTATAAATATTTATTAGGTTAAATCAAGCTTATTGAAACACTACATTTACCTTATTTTATGCATAAAGTATCTTTTCATATAAATTTTTCCTCTTTTAAAATAAAAAATTTTACAATCCAAAACAGCAATTACTCCTAAAATATCATTTATTGGTCAATTTTAGTGTCTTTTAGATTCTTAAATGAGCTGACTTCAACAAGAGAGAGGCGAATACATTGCACTTCTGGATTGACCTCGCACTGGCCTCTTTCGACTCTAACTCTCACTCTTCCTGGAAGATGATTCTCTCCTCTTCTGAATATGGCTTTGTTAAGATCGTGGGAGATGTACACTGGATCCTCAGTGTGAAATGTCTTCTGGATAAACTTCTTAAGCCTCTTGACCGACATGCTGGCTCTTCTGTTGCATTTCGTTTTCAGGGCTATGTTTCTAAAGTTCACTGTAATTTCATTCGTTTTGCTTGTTGTTATTTCACTCATTGCAGGGCTATTCCTCTTTTAAATTTTTTAAAAATTTTCTAAATAGGAAATGAACAATAAAGCTTAGAGGAAGAGCAGCTGCTGGGTTGCTTTTTACCAATGAACCTTGCCATGTTTTGTTTACAACAACAGTTGTTCTTGAGAGCTGGCATCTTCATGTAAACTGTTGCAGAAGTAGACTATTCCTGCAATATTTGGATTGAAAAGTTTATTTTTGATAGAATCTGAATTGACCTCAGCTCAGATAATACAAGCTTGCTAAAAAAGGTCTGACTTGCAAACGTAAAGAGTTGCTTTACTATTCACATCTGAGTTGGAGTTAAATTTTGGCTAACCTCTAGTTATTTACAAACTCAATGCTTGTGTCTTTCATTCTACATTATCTTTTTAATTATAACATAGCCGAAGCTAATTTAATATTTACTTAGTTCCTTAGCCTATCTTTAATCTAATCAACAAATATATTCTAAAATGATGAAAGTTTTATTAATATGATCCTATTTTTGTGCTGTAAAATGAATTTTTACAAAAAGTAAATGACCATTTTCTTTATTTTAATATGGAACAAGTCATCCTTATAAAAGTCAGGCACACTACAAATTCAGCCCAAGATTGCCCAAAAGATCACTTAGTGCTTTGAATATTAAAAACAGAGCAACTGAAAAATTAAATAGCACTGGCAATTTCCATTTATATTCGCTTTTGAAGATTTTTGAAAAAAACAGGCACGGAACAATCATCATTATAAAAGAAGAAAAAAACATCAATGATATTGAACCATAGGAAGACTTTACAAAGTGGATACTATTAAAGGTGTAGATCATAGCCACTAAGAGCTTTGAAATGGCCGAGTTCTTGTTCAATCCGCGTTGAGGGATTGAATGATCAAATACTTGCTTTATTGGCTCTGTGATAATTGGATAGGTTAGTAAGTTTATGACAAGGAGGACAGACGATAGAAGTGATCTCACGATTGGATCGCCGATATTTGTGCACCAGTTTACCTCTGGAGATGCATAGGCAACATAACCTAACAGTCCTATGGATATATACGCAAGGCTGGAAATAATGCCTGATATAATCGTAGATGTGTTTTTGCTGGTCATTCTCGTTGAGAGAATGGGTGTTGTCACAATCTGTTGCGAAAAGCAAATAGCAATGAGTCCCCAGCTATCAAAAAATTGGTCGGTGCTGCTGTCAAAATTTATAAGATCTTGGTTTTTTCCAAAATTGACAAAAGCGGCACCGGCAGTCACCAAAAAAATAGCCAGAAAGGTTATGACGTTTCTGGACCTAGCAAAGTTTAATGACTCGGGAGAGGGATAAACAAATGTACAGCATGTATGTAAGAAGAAAAGAAACAGGATTATTTGAAAATCACTCCCAAAGCTAAACAGGGGAATCGTTTTGATAAGCTTAAAGCTCAGATCTATCACATACAAGATTCCCAACGATCTTTGAATAAAAATTAGAAAAAGAATAAATTTGTACATCTTTCCAGAGCTTTTCTTGAAGATTTCATCATACGTCTTCATCCCTGTTTTTTGGCACAGCTTAGCTACGATCATGTTTGACAGTGTAGAGCACAATCCTCCTAACAGAAGAATTACCAGAATCGACCTATTGATTCCATTTTTAGCAAAAACACTGGGAATTTTGATCATTGCGGTTAAGAAATAAGGTTTAGATATCTGAATGGCATTTTTAAGATTATTCCAACTATTTGAATTCCGATCAGCTGGGCTATCCATGGTATAAAGTAGGGGCTAACATATAAACATAATTTTTAATTTAAAATGCTGATGAAAAAAATTTAAAATGATTTTTAATCAAGTTTTTCAAAATTAAGAAACAAAGATATCATTCATAACTTCTGTTTCAGAAAAGGATTTTCTAATTGTTACAGTCTAATAAAAATACTTTTTCAGAAATGATGTTCCTGTGAGTTTCAAAATATTTTGCAGATCATAGAGTTTTATTTATTTGTATACCAAATTAAAATCAAAATTAAATGGTCCAATTTTCCAGAAGAGGAATTGTGCCCAAAATTAGAAGCCTTCAGAATTATTTCTGCAGAATAAAATTTTCATAGTTTTTATAATTTAACACAAATAGAATAGACTAATTTTGTATTTTGCTTGATTTTAAGAGAAAATATCTATTTTTAAAAGTTAAAAAGATCAAAAATCACAAAAAAAGATAATTTGATGCCAAAACAAGGACTTGAGTTTAAAACATAGTGTAGGCAATATAAATATTGGTTTTCTACTTTATTTGTAATAAACATGTTTAAAATGACTGAAATGGATTCTTATGGCCGCAAAGAATCAGAGAAGATATTTGCTTCTCAAATTCAGAAATAGTCGAAACAAGAACAAGTGCTTTAAAATTGCAAGACAATGGATATTGATATCTTGAGTCTAATTTAAACTATTGTTTTTGAAAACTTTTATAAGTTGGCATAAAGCTTTTCCATATCTGTTTCAAAGATTCTACATAGTTATCGTCTTTCTGAACTACTCGAGGGTCTCACTTGGGTCTTTCTCTGCAGAGCTGTTTGTTGTTTATAATCTTTTGTTGTCAAATTCTACAATCGATAGCTTTTGATGGTGTGACAGGTCACTGATTACTTTAAAATCATCACGGCTTTTCAGAGGATCAGCTCCAAATATAGATTCCATGTACATTTAGATTCTTGAAAGGCTTGGCTATGCTTTTTCATAGATTGTGCTTCATTTCTCAGAAAGCTTAAAATTTTTCCTAAGTTCTAAAAATTATCTTTACTTTCAACACAAAATATTGAATAAAACAGGTGTTTATGCATCAAACTGGAATCTGATAACGAAGATGTTCTTGTAGTATTTTATTTTGGACAAAATTAAAATGCTCTTGATCTTTTTGTCTTTATTTTTTTCAAATATATTTTTATTGCCCATGAGTGATTCCAAATACAAAGAGATAATATTGGCAGCACTCACAAACTCAATCAGCGAGGAAAAAATACTAGAGCTTTTGGGCAATGACGAATATAAGATAAAAGAATACAATGGTCTGATTCTTGAAATTTTGAGATTCCAAGATACTTCTGAGCCAAAATCGATTAAGCTGGCTGCATATGCTGGCGATGAAGCGGTCGAGTGCTTGCAGAACGAGCCGGATGCAGAGAATATTGTTGACAGCGGAGAGAAAAGTAAAATAAATGAGTTTTTGAAAAAGTTTTATGAAATAGAGAATTGCCCATCATTTTTGTACCATAAATCAGTATTGGAGAAGTGTGATTACAGGCTGTTGCTGGAAATATATTCTGAATTTTTTGGCTTGACGTATGAAGGCGAAAATGAAGCATGTGTTGAATACCTGGATAGATCATTTAAGAGCTATGCACAAAATGTCATACAGCATTGCAGAGATATTTCTGACGAAGAGTCTCTGAAAATATTACTTGGGTGAGGATGATTGTGAAATTAAAAATTTTTGTCTATTTGTAGATTTTGACTAAAAGCAAGATTTTAATAGTTTTTTATTGACTTTACGATACCTGCTGCCAATTCAATTATTTTATTACAACGAGTGAATTGGCAGCAGATGCTTAAAGTGATTTTTCAGTCGTAAACTAAAAAGTCTAAAGTCAATATTTCGAGTGAAATGCGATTGATCTTTTGCTAGGTGAAATAAATATTTGTAACTTTTTAGAATTTTGGATAAAGCTAGGTGTTTCTTAAACCCATTTTAAATATATTTTAGCAACATCTCTTTTATTAGTCAAAATTCAAAAAAGTTATATCAATTATTTATTTTACCTAGCAAAAGATCAATCGCATTTTGCTTATCTTTGTCGGTAAATTTATTATTAATCATTCTATTTGCAGAAATAACAAAGTCGTTTACCATCCCAAAAACTGAAATACGACCCTTTGATGGCAACTCACTCTTAAGCGCGTTAGAACCTGTGTACATATTGCTCAGAGCATTGCCGTTATTTGTCCACATTGTTTTTATAGACTTAAAATTATATGGCTGAGTAAATGAGAATAAAAGATACTGGCATATGTTTGTTCTATCAAGGCAATCCATGCAATTAACTCTGAAATGCACATCCACATTCTTCAACTTCATGCTCTTCTCATATTCTGGAGTCGTGAATGATGTGGAGTCTGGCTCTTCCCACATGTTATCAGAGCTCCCATCAGAGTCATCTTTGATCTTATTAAAAAGGCTGCCCTTTTCAGGTTCTGCAATGTCATCTGAATCTTCGGAGTTTAAAATATTCTCAGAGTATCCATTTGAAGATATGTTGAAGTCCTGAAATCTCCTCTGCAGTTTGAGGGTGCTGTATGGGTTAAAAGCCGCTTTCTGTGCGGAATCTTGAGAATTTATTGAGGCTAAAGATTCTGCTATTTTCTCATGCAAAATTCTCTTCAAGTCCTCAAAATCTTTGGTGTAATTGTTCAAATCAAAGTGGATGTAGCTTATCTCGTTTTCAAGGCACAGCTTTCTGTAAAGCTTGCTAAGCTCCCGCTCATACTTTTTGCCTGCAAGAAGATCAACAACTACAATTTTCCCATATCTGCTGCTTAGCTTTTCAAAATGCCTGACAAAAGCCTTTCTATTGGTTTCCAAGTCTTTTTCGAGATGTATCTTGTGGGGTTTCAGCGGGTCATATTGGGACCAGTACAAAGGCACAGATCCTCTGAGAATGGTAAATTCAGATCGCTCCTTATCACTTTTAATGGTGAACTTGGTTTCTACAAAGAACGAAACACTACCTGTCTCATCTATTCCTCTGCTTAGCATTCTTGTTCCTATTTTTTTTATGGAAATCTTTGACTGAATTTTCAAAAAGTATAAAATTCCATTTTCACGCACAGTCTGCATCTCAAAATACCCACAGAACATCTTCCCCATTACAATCCTAGACTGGTCCATCTGTTTTTCATCGTTCGTGCTAATCTTCATTGTAAATGGACTTCTCACATTGAATCCCTGTTTTTCTGGATTTCTAAATCTGTTAGAATCCGTATCTCCCAATTTGCTTGAGAACCTGGATTCAGACATGTCATCCAGAAAGTTCTTAAGTATCACTCGGTTCCACAAAAAGTGCTCTTCTATCTCCTCAAAAGTGTAATAGAATCCTAATGTTTCAATCAGGTTCGAAACATTGAGAACCTCATTGTCTGAGTTAGCAGCCTCGCCTATTGACAAATACTTTACTCTTACAATTCTAAAATACTTTACATCCTCAAAAGTTCCTATAAGCTCGCTCTCAGTGCAGAAGAACAAGTATTTTCCCTTAGAAGTATTTAATTTTCCAAGAATACACTCAATGCCATAGGAAATACTATTTTCTTCTGTGCATTTAGATGCTGAGAGATATGGCAATTTAATTATTCCGTCTAATCCTTCATATGCAATCCTCCTGGACACACAGTCACAAAGAACATTTGGCATATGGGCAGCCAAATATTGTTTTTATTTGAAACAAATATCCTGATGGTCTGTAATTGTAAAAGAAAGTATAATTAGAGCATGCTACATAGTTCAGGAGGCAAATCGCAGTAAAATAATTTGCAATATAAATTTGAATATTTTAAAAACAAAATTTTTACATACTTGATCCAGACAGATTAGCATTATCAATAAAATGTTTTAATAGGCAAATTTAGGACTCCAAACTATAAATTATGCTTTTATTAAATTAAGACTGCAGGAAAGGGCATAGTATCTGTCTACAAACTGAAAAAGATACACACATTTAACTGTTATCTCAAAACAGAAGCTATGGCCTACAGGTGCATCCATCTAAATTTGAGGTTGGAATATGAAGATATTTGCTACAAAACTGTATTTGACTGATTGGCAATTTTTTAAAATATTTGAAACACTTCTGAAAAATGAAAACAAAATTTGGAAAACATGCAGCAGAAGATATTCTTAGTAGTTGAATTCTTCAAAATACCATTTAGAATTTTGCTTTCGCCGGTCGATGATTTTTTATACAATGCAATTGAACTTAGAAACATTTACCTGAAAAGTCATATCCAGTATCTATCAGAAAGCGGCATTCTTATATCTCAAGACTCGTCAGCTGAAAAGAACAGGAATGTCGTTTTTGTTGGAATGGCAAACGAAAAATACAACAAAAAAGACAAATTATTTAAGAAATTGATCCCATCAGTATTCAACAAGAACTATATCATTTTAGATCCAGATATGAGTTCCAAAGAGAATGGTGGGATCAAAGACCGTATACTCTCAAATCAAGAGAGCCTGTCATTTATGCCGTTTTTTCACAGCAAGCAGAACTTTTTCAGCATTCCGGTATCTGGCACCGCGGCAAAAAGTCATTTGGATCTCGAAAATTCAGCCAATGATTATCTCAATAATGATGAAGCAGACAATGTAATATCAGGCCCCCTAAAATTTGTTACCTCCAAGTCTAACTTTTACCTGTTAAAATTTTTTGTTCCAACAGACAAAAAGCTTACAATTTTGATGGAGTATTCAGAAGGCGCTAAGACACCTATTTCTGTTCAAGTATTCTTACACTTGCCAATTTTGATTACCTCAGTCATCGTAATACTCTTAATATTGACTTTCGAGTCGGATGTTGATAAAAACATCATTGCCAAGGAGATAGAAAAGTTGCCAGTCCAAAAGTATAATCACAATATTGCTTGCAAAGAATGCCCAATATGTCTGGAAGGATTTCTGTTGAATGATGAAATAAAGATCTTGAATTGCATGCATTGCTTTCACAAAAGCTGCATTGATATGTGGTTGTTCAATCTGCTCAAATGCCCTCTTTGCAGAAATTCTGTTTCGAAGCTTGCAGACAGCCCAAGCTATGAAATCTACCAGACTATGAACAGCATATGAAGGATAACTTAACCCTTTAATACAGATAGATCAATGAACTGTTACTTGTGTTTACAGTTCTAACTCAAATAATAAAATTATAAAAATTTTAAGATTGTTTGGAGCTGCTCTGATCAGGCCTAAAAAGAAAAGAGATGGCAGAATTGTGCTTTTTTATAAAAATAAATTGCCTGTTGATCTAAAATAATTGTTGTGCGAAGTTTCTCTCATTTAAAGTGCTGAAGAATCGATTTGATTAGTCTATTATTGACTGTTTTAGAATGTCCAAAGGAAAATAGACCTAAGTCTAAATCCCCAATAATTTGTCCGGTAAATACTTTTCTATAGCTTTATCTGCTTTTGAAATATAGAAATCTATAAAGTACATTTTTATCAAAGTAGCAGCTTAATTTAGAGAAAACCCATGCATTCGGCCATTTAACTAGACTTAAAATGTTCTTGAAATATTTATTTGTGCTAAAAATCTTAAAAGCACTAAGATTCTTTGTAAAGGAACTATTATTATGCATACGAAAATTTGTGTTGTTAAAATAACCAGTTCAGCACAACGGAAACATCCTTGTGATTGGAAAAGCTGCTTTTATTGATCTGGTTTTTAATCCGATGATTAATTTAAAAATGTTCTTGTTTTTTAATTAAATTTTTTAGACGTGCTTTTATCCAAGATTGAAAAAAGATCACAAACTAATCGAACAAAAAAGAAGAGTTCTACATCTGTATAAACACTGTTTGATACTTTTCTCCAAAAACTGGACCGATAGTCAAAGAATAATAAATTTATTTATTTTGAAACACAAAAACTATAAATAACCATTTCTGACCATAAAGTTTTCGGTTTTTTAGAGAAAGCCCTTGCATGTTGTTGTGCAAATAGTCCAATGCCAGAAAGCTATATTTATTCGTTGCTGAGAAGCTAAGCTGTAAAAACATTACACCATTTTCTATTATAAAAGATTGCAAGCAATCTCAATTAAATTTGCACGTGTTTGATTCTATTTGCATTTTTTTAATTAATATTTGGAAGATTTCGCTTAATTAAATTTTTAGATAACGTATTTTATCTGTTCTTTTTAATTTCTGGTTTTCTTAATTGAATTAAAAATTTTTATTCCAATTGTTTATTCTTTGACAAATATTTTAATTTGCTTTCCCTTTAGTTTTTAATTACGCTGTCACTCCTTAAATTATTTAAATTCATTTGCTAATTAGCACTCCTATTCTTATTTACAGTGAAACTCCTGAAAATGGCATTTAAAACATGCAAAATATTTATTCATTCTTTTTTGATATTAAACTAAAAATAATTAATTTATATTTTATCAGTTTTTTAATTAAAGTTCTTTAAATGGCTGCAACATGGATGTGAATGCTGAATTGTATTTTATCAAATAAAGGGAGTTGGCCAAAGTCAAGTTTTTATAATTTTGATAGTTTCTATCCAATCAGCAGAGATATTTTTCTACTTTCTTTCAGATTAGAGGAACGATCTGAGATGTCAATTCTAGATTAATCTGATTTAAAGTATTTAAAAAAATTTTATTTGCCCATATTATGGATTTGAAAAAAAGTTCTAATGATAAAAATTCTAAAGAAAAGATTTGCTTCAACTGCTTGACGAAGGAAACCCCACTGTGGAGGCGGTCGAAGAAGGGAGCAAATCTCTGCAATGCTTGTGGGCTTTACTACAGAAACCATGGCGAGCACAGACCCACTGCGAGATCGTCAGATTCTCGACATCAGGCAGCAAAAAATCACTGCGATGAGGATATCTCTGCCATGGAGAAGATTGCCATTAGGGTTTTGACGGAGATGCGGATTAAAGCACGGGAGTCGCGAAGGAACTTGAATCAGAGTTTTAATTATCGCGAGCCAGTAAAAGCGTCGAAACCCGCAAGCCCGCAGAAGCAAGCTAAGCAGAAGAAGACAAGTGACTCCTTTGATTTGGGATCATTGAAGAAGAGATTCAGAAACAATAGTTCTTTGCTGGACGATGATCCCTTGAAACCATTTCTGGGAACTGACGACACAAGCGATTCTGTGAGCTTGCACAATAAAAAGGAGAATCGCAACAATAAAAATTTTGTAGATTTTTACAGCAAAATCAGAGATGAAGAAAACTCAGACCAAAATACAATAGACGAAAATACACAAAACTTCGGCAATACCGATTTTTTATTGACAAAAGAGCATGAGACAGCCCGCAAGGCACCAAGCACTAAGGCAGATGCTTTTTTGCCAAATCCTTCTCCTAATTCGCTTTACCACTTTGAAAAAAAACATAACCACAACAATAATTTTTCAGGATTTCGCTTTGTAAACGATCGAGATTCTGACGATTTAAGAGAGTCAAACATAGCTAGGAACTCTAGAATGTCTGATTAAATAGAGCATAGATGCCCATAATTTAATCTGCGAACCGAGCTTAAATGAATTACTACGCTTCGCAATACTCTTGACTTTTAGATATTAGACTGTGTTTTGCTATAAACAATTAAATTGGTTTATTTATTTAAAATTTCTTGCTGCTCTGATTTAAGCAAGTCTTTCTTGATTCGATCAGTCGGCATGTCTAGGACAGGAGTACGACCAATGTAATAAGTCAGTACTGTTACTTTTTGTTTTGTTCAATTTCTGTACAATCTGCAAAAATCTTATAATTATCTTTATTTGTTCTAGTTCCTTCTGGAATCTGAAAATTTTTAATCTTGATAAAAAACTTAGGAGAATCAGAAATGCTAAGAACAAAGAAATGTCCTTGATTTTTATTTAATAATACAGTGAAATTTCCATTGGTGTTTCATCAGTCATGAAACGAAATGCAAGTACTAATATTATTTTTAACAATGCTTTTCAATGCTGTTTATGTTGTTTATTAGCCGTGCTTTGTCGCTTGCAATACCACCTGATATTAAAGTCATTACGCATGATGACTGCATTTACAGCAAGGCGCTCAAAACATTGCTAACCTATTCTGGGTCAAAATTCAGAGACTTAGACGCCATGAAGCACATGAACTTGATCAAACAAGACAAGCATGTTCCCAAGGTATTTCTCAATGGGCGTCTCATAGGTGGGTACCAGGCTTCTCTTCTCCATTGGAAAGAGATCTTCCAAAAGTTGCCTGAACCACCTGAAAACTTGAAAAATCCAGATTATGTAGTTTCCAAATACAGTAATTTAAATAAAAAATAATTAAAATAATAGCTTGAGCTTGAGCTTGTTTTTTATAAAGCCATGTTTTGGTCGTCTAACTAATCTTTGAAATATTTCAATCAAAATTTTCAATTTGAATTGTAAAAGAAGCAATTTAAGCTTAAGTGAAGTTGGCACGTAAACAGAGTGTGCAAGCCAATTCAGACAACCTGTCAAGTGTCTCAACTAGCTCGCAGAACCAATAAAAAGTTGAAATATGAATCTAGTCATCTGTTTATTTAGTATCTGTTTCATATGAACATAATGAAATCAAACTATAGTGTTTTAGATCTGTTATTGTATCAGAATTTAATTTAGAATGCTACGCAGACCAAATAATAAAAATGAAGATTTTTATCTTGATAGTCAAGATTGTTTTATGTAAATCTGGGATTGAAATCATTACTAGGGATGGATGCAAGTATAGCACCCTAATGAGAGATTTTCTGTCTGAGCATGATATCGACTTTACTGATTACAATACAACCAAAATTGGACTTGCAATCAAATCAAAATATGGTGTTGAAGACTCTACTTTCCCGGCGGTATTTTTGAACAAAAAGCTGATTGGTGGATATACCGATGCTATGGCCAGCCAGGGCTTTATGGACTACGTTCAAAAGCTTAGTGCAAACAACTAAAGATAATTATACATTATTTTACTATTTATCTTACTATTTTTTTAAATTCATAGTTTTGATCTGCAAAAATTTATTGCATCAGAAAAAATATTTTAAAATATTGTAATTTTTGAGACAGCTGCTTATAAATCAATGTTTTGCTTTGTCAGATAAAAGGGACTCTTTCTATTCAACTCAAATATTTTTGCTCAATTTTTGACGGCAAACTGGAAACAATAATTTTTCTTAAACAAGCATTTTGTTCAAAATCAACTGAAACGTATACAATTGTTTAAATGCACAAAAAAGGAGAAAATGTCTAATTTTTTCTCTTATTTTCGGTATTTTCAAAAATATTCCCCAGATGAAAACTCTTTTTTTTATATTAGCAAATATATTGCCTATGCACTGTTTGAGACTCTGTGCACTTCCAGCTAATCACAGGCAGGCTATAAAATCAAACTATCAAATATTAGAGCATTACTCTTTAGTGAAATCTTACTTTAATGACAGAAATTTCGATGCTGTCTCGGAAGCAACTCGATCTTCTATTTTCATGTATTTGGACAAAGACAAGCTGGCAGGGTTTGTTTCAATTGATTTAAAAAGTGCCTATGATCAGAACAAAAAGGAGACGATACCTTATATCAACATTTACATGGTCACCATTATTGAAGAATACAGAGGCCAAGGGTTGGCTAAGAAGATTATTGTAGAGGCTGTAGAACATCTAAAGAAAATGCATTCTTTGCCCAAAGAAACAATCATTGCGCTCCATCTTTCGCCCAAAGACCCTTGCATGCCCATAGCAGGATTGGCATACTACAAACTAGGATTCAGAAAGGGGGTGTTTTCAGACGTTGGGCCTGTGGAGTATCAGCACAAAATCAATCAGCTGCTAGAGAATTCTCAGGACCTTTGTCTTGTGGCTGATGATCCGAGTATTGCCTCAGGAAAGGGGTTTTATTTCTTGGTGTTTTGTAAGCTAGGTGATCTGAACGTTGATCTTAAAATTGAGTCAGAAAGCGTGTATGAGAAATCCGAAAAGCTTTTTGGTATTTTAAAAACAAGACTAGAAGCATCTCCTGGCGAGACATGATCCAATCTGGGGCATATGCCTTAGTTTAGTGAAGCGCTCAAATAAATAACCTTTGCAAACACATTTTCATAAATGTTATGTTTTTGATTTGCTGTCTTTCTTTTCAAATGAAAAAGACTGAGATTGAAGAATGCAAGGTTTTATGAAATTAAAAATTCACAAAAAATGGCAAGGCACTAAAACTACCTTTTATTTCATTAAACACTAGTTTATAACAAGAAAATTACGGGTTTTTTAGTTTTAGAGAAAAACAGAAATATTAAATTTACAAAACCATAAAAAAGATTTTGGACCATGCATCGGATTGAAAAATGGCTTGCCTAGATAAGAAATTGCTCGCAAGATCAAATAACCAATTTATTTTTGCTAATGAAGAATCTTATTCTCTATTATCTTTCATAGGTGCTCCCTTAAATAATTTTATCAGAAGAGCAAAGATATAAACAGACCACAAAATATGTAATACCTGCAGGGAAAGCAGCAGAGTGTATATTACAACAAGGTCAAATGACGCACCGAGACTTTTGAAATTTCTAAAGATATTCCAAATAAAAAACTTAGGGAAAATTATCAATCTTGCGCCAAAAAACACACATGTGAACATAAGAAAAATAATGTCCGGAAAAATGACATTCTTCAAGTAGTTTTCGACCTTGGCTAATTCTAAAAAAGGGTCTGATACATCGTGCAAAATCATTATGGCAGCTCCAAACTTGTAGAACCTTGTATTGAATGATAGTTTCATGAGCAGCAGAGTAATCAGGTGGTGCAAAACCATCTGGTAGAAATCCTTCTTTTTAGGCTCGACAAACATGGTAAAAAGCTCGTTTATATAATAGCAGGACTCAAAAATATAATAAAATTTGATCTTTGTAGGAATGTGAGAAGTTACTATTTTGTAGTCATCGAAATTAAATAGCCATGGCTCGTCCTTCAAAACCATGATTCCTATAAAGGAGAGAATGGTGCACAGCTGCACTTTGTAGAATGCCACTCGGAATTTAACTTTAGTCTCATCAGGCAAATTTGAACTATTTCTGAGAATCAGATAATAGTCGGACAGAACAGAGTGCACGAATAATTTGTAAATAAAAATCGGTATTATGAGAAATACGAATAAAACTTTAGATTCTAGTAATATTGCCGAAACCATTGATGATCGGTGTATTTTGAATAAATTAATTAAATTTGAAACAAAACGAAACAAAGCAATAATTGTCTGCTTGAAGATTGGGCAATCAAAGTCTAATGTCAATTTAAAGCAAGAGAAACAAATAATTTGAGAAGTTGGCGCCTGTGTTTTCTTCTGCAGTGCGTTATGAATGTTTATTTGAGTTAAATAGAATATAAAGGTATTATGAGATAAAGACTATTTAGAATACTGCAAATTGCCAAATTGTTTTGCGAGAAAAAGTTTAAAAATGTTTGATCGGTGGAAAATCTGAAATAAGAACTACTAGGCACAAGCCCTGTTTTTAGGGCTAAGTTGCAGAAATCATTACATTTTCTGGTCCAATTGCACTGTTTTGGCAGAAAATTTCTGCAATTAAATTCTCTTTAAGGTTGTATTTAAACTAAAAGTGAGCGCAACACACAAAACTATGCTATCTTTAGACATAAATCAAAACATTTACAGATAAATTATATGAAAAGTTTACTCACAAAATATCATGACTTGTATTTATTTAATCTTTTAAGATGTAATATTTAAGAGATGGCGATTTTCTCAGAAAATAAAAATCAATTTCAAACGTTGAGTAGCCCATAAGCTTCCAGGTGTCCAAAAATCCCAAGTCTTCCAGATCAGGCAGAACGTCAGAGAGCATGCACTCGTTCTTCGAATCTTCTTTGGTGATGTAAATAGCTTGGTTTGACTTAGAGCTGGCCTTAACAAATAAACTCAGATTGCTAATTGCAGGCTGGAATTTGGGATCGAGCGACAAGGCATTGTTATACTGTTCTGCCGCATCAGAAAACCTGCTAATGGTGCAATAGTAGTTTCCGTAGGTGTTGTACATGTATTTGTTGCCCTTTGCGCTCTTGATGGCCTCATCTAAAAACAAGGGAACATCAATATTGAATGATCTTGGGTTTTCTAGACCTACTCTGGCTATGATGTATGAAATGTAGGGATCCACCTCATCATCCTTTCTATACTTAAGTATTTCTTTGAAGTTCTTCTGAAGATACAAAATATAGACTCTCAGCCTCTTTATGAAACAATTTTTGCTGATCTGAGTGTAAGTGTCAATCTCTTTCAATGCACTATCGTAAGACTTTTTCAAGATGTAAATGTGAATTATCTCTAGCTTTATAATGAGAATCATACGATAGCCGTCTGGAACAGCTTGAAGCCTCTCAAAATAATCCAATGCCCTGTCCCAAAATCCAAGCTTTTTCTTTGTTTTAGCAGAATATATCAGAACAGAGACCAGGAATTTGCTAGAAAAAGGGCCTTGAAGAACCGTAGAAAACTGTTGTAGCGCCAATGCATACTCTCCGGAGAGAATGTTCCACATTGCCATTGCATTTAATGCCCAGAAATCTATGGAAACGCAGTTTTGTGCATATTTGAACAAATAGCTATAAGCCTTAGCACCCTCGCCCTTGAATAGTGAAAGCTGCCCGTATATTGCATTCAGCAAGTTCGCTTCAGGGTCCACGTTTGTTATGTTCTTGATAATTTTTTCTATTTTTGAAAAGTTTTTTTGCTCAAAACACTTCTTGAATTCATCATACATGTTATTAATATATTGCTTTGCAGATGCACTTATCGAAGTCTCATTGTGCTCGGCAGAATCAACTTCTTCGTATTCTTTCTGCATCTTGTGAGGGTATACTCTTTCATTATTCATTAATGGGTTCGAAAATATTTTTTTCTGAAAAAATTATCAACAATCGAAAGCTTATGGATAAATAAAATTTTCTTTTGATTATTTTTGACACTGGCAAATTTTTTGTAGAAACCCAGGGCATTCTCGCATTATTGGCGAAGGGGCCGGCTGTTTTTTTTAATGCGCAATGTCTCAAAGCTTTGTACATTCTTCCTTGCTACGATCTTAAAATATTTCTTTAATTGTTGTGCTAGAAAATTTAATTAAAAAAATCGATTTTAAACTGAAAAAACATTCGCTGAACTGCCAGAATTGAACTCAACTGCAGAGAAATGTTGTTGCAGAAACTAAGATTTCACATTTCTGCAGCTATTTTGACAAATTTTGACAAAGTTGACAAATATTTGAGTTCTAAATTCAAATTTGCCAATAAAACATGGAAAAAAGACTATTTTATTCAAAATCACGCCAGCCCGCTTGCCGTCCAGGGACTTAATCTCATATTTTAGCATTGCAGATTTTACTTAGAATCTCTGTCATTTCTTGTTTACGTTAGTTTTAAATTAAAAAATTTTAACTTGAAAATTTTTATTATTTATTTTATTGGAAAATTGAACGAAGTTCCCGCAAGTTCTGGATTCTTAGAACAGAATATTTGCGAATAGCCAATGTTTCATCCTGGCAAAGACAATGCACTGTATTCTGCTGGAAATTCAACAAATTGCTACGGCTTCAAAATGATTTAATTAAAAAATATTTACAACAAGTTTATTTTGCTTCTTAAAGAAATCTCGAGTTGCAATAACATAGTAAAAATTTTTGCCAAATTTTTATAGTAGAATTATTCTATTCTGGGCAAGCATTCTTTTAGGCATGAGAATGCAATGTGAGCAGGCTACGTTCTTTGTTGTTTGATAAATTTAGACTGCTTAGTGGCAGCTTTCTAGGCTAAAAGAAGCTTTTTTGCGAGCAAAAAAAGGCTGCACTAAAAATTTAGAAAGAAAAGATTTTAATTTTCTACATTTAGAAATGCCAATTGTTCAGTTGTGCTCACAAACTCAAGATTTAGGCAGGTTTGACCTTTTAAATAATTAAAATGAGGTTATTTATAAGCAAGATATTATTGTTCTGGCAAGTATTTGAGATTAAAAAGATGACACAATAACATTTTTTACAGACTAGATGCAAAACATAACAAATTTATAAGTTTCAATCTGTGTGATCTTCATTTACATTCTTCACCAATCTCATTCCCTTTTCTACAAATGCTACTATACTGTTCTTTATGAGTTGATTGTCCTGTAAATCCAAATCCAATAGCATTTCGGCAAAGAGAAGATGTATTTTGACTTTAACGCTAAACTCAACCAGTTCTTCCATCAGATCGAAGGCATATAACAGATAGACTCTCAAAGTATCGAGCTTGGTGTCTTTAAAAAGTTTAATGGCTCGAACATAATATGAAAAGTCGGTTGATAAAAAGTAGGCCAAGCTCTTAAACTGTTCCTCATACACTTTATTGTTAGAAAGATCCAACAGTTGTTCGAACAGAATATTTGAGTATATTTTCAAAGTTCTGCTGTCTGCTCTGCCCAAAATGTTTTTAAAATGATAATGAACTGCTTTGATCTGATGTGTATGTTCAGATGTCTGCAAAATTTTTATTGCTTTTTGCAAAAAAACAGGATTGCTGTATTCATCATATATGACAGCATCTCCACCAGACAGACAATCATAATCAAAGTACCTGTTCTGATTGTTGTAGACCTTTTTAAAATCTTTAAGAGGTCCTTCGTCTTTTGTCTGCTTTTGACCTATACAGATTGAAGACAGCATATCTTCAAAATTTTTGTATGATTTTTTCTTCTGAGCCTCAAACTCATCTTTTTTGAAAAAGGCGGTTGCTAAAAATGCGCCCCTCTCAACGAAACCTTCTCTCTGATCTGCAAAATGGGATGCAATGCATGCTATTATTTTAAGATCAAGATCGTGGTCGATTTCATCTTTATTCAGTCCAGCAATCAAAAGCTTGCAGATATTTTCATCATCATTTTCTGACATTTTGGAAGTTTTGGAGCAATTTTCAATCAAGTCTCTGCAGTATTGTAAATTTTTAGACAGATGCTTCAGACTATTATTTTCAGTGCAAGTATTTTGAGCCCATTTATTCTCTTGTATTTGAGTTTTTGAAGCATTTTTTACCATTTCAAGGGCTACATTACAAGTAAAATTTATTAGTTGGAACAATTGTTTAAAATACAACTTTAACAACTCTTTTCTTATCTTTTCAAAACGAGAGATGCTATTCGTGAAAACGTTTACGACTGCACAGTCTCTTTGTAGCCACACCCTTCGCATGTGTAGAACACAGTTTGTCCCTCGTCAGCCGACCTAAGCTGGGCAGAACTGCACAGGAGCTCGGGCTTGTTGCATCTTGGACAGGGCACATTTATTCTTGCCTGCCTAACAGCAATTAGAGCATGTTCTTTGGGCTTCTCAAAGGTCTTGGCGATACTGATGGCTTCAAACTTAATTTCTGGAATTGTTGTATCACAGCGTCTGCATCTCACCTCTTCGCTGGCAAGCATTGGAGGAAATATCAGAGTCCCGCATTCACAAAACATTAGGACAAAAATTTCTGTAAAATAAAAAAGAAAATTTATGCAGAAGTCTTTGTTGTACCGGCTCTCGCAAAAAAAAGAAATACATCACACAGGAGCATGTTTTGCCTAGTAAATACAGGCTTAAGCAAAAGGACTGATCAAAATCTCATATTTAATTAATTTAACACAAATTTTAATCCAGCTAAACAAAAGATCAATGGTGTTTTTATTCAACTGCATCAATGCTTTTGAATTTCACAGCATCCATTCCAGACTTCTGAAAATCATAAGAAGAAATAAAGAGTGTTTTTGAGCAGTCGTTAGAGCCAACCAGGGAAGCTCCAAAGAAGGTGCAATCTAGATTGTTGTCCCTGAGAATAAAGTCAGAAAAGTCCTCACCCAACTTTCCAGTAAGCTGCATCTTGGCCATCGCAAAGAAGGGCTTGTACTTAAACATCCCGCCTGAAAGTATAATACATCCGTTTGCAACATTCTTCTTGTTTATGTTATATTTGTTCCGCATTTCAATAATATTGTCGATCAATGAAAAAACCTCATCTTTTACAGATTTGAACACATCTATTTTGTATTCATCTTCAATCCTCCTAATTAAATCTTCTGACTCAAGAATGAGCCTCGGAAGATTGCCAGTTGGAAGCCCTAATTCTGTTTTAACATTTAATTTCTCAACTTCCCGAAGTATGTCTTCTTCTAGGAAGAGTGATCCCTTAGGATGGAAGATCGACTCAACTATTTTGCCATTTAGAATTACTGATGCACTCAGTGTGCTGGCAGAACACCCAAGAACCGTGCAGGATATTTTGCCGTGCCCAAAAGCATCACAGAGAGGGCTTCTCAAAAAAAGAACAGACTCACAAAGTCTTTTGACAAATACCTGCTGAACAATCTTCTTTCTTGACTCTAAATTTTGTTTTTGACTTTCAATTACAATAAAAGAATCTACATCAAATTCCTTGGAGTACTTTTCAATGTATTTAACAATGCTGTCAACTGTGTTGTGGCTTTGGGTGGTGTCGTGCACAACAAAGGGATGGTGGTCTCCTGCATACCCAATTTTGACAAATCTGGAGCCGGCATCAATGACCAAGCTTGTGGTTTTCGGAATGACAAAAGACATGGGTTCTGGATTCTGAAGATCAAAAATGCGTCATACGGGAATCGAACCCGTGTCGACAGGATGGCAACCCGCCATTATACCACTAAACCAATGACGCTCGGCTGGGTCTCTTTTTACAAATCTATAGTGTCTCTTCTGCATCTTCTGTTGTGTGCTCTGGCAGCAACCGACACTTGTTGAATGGGTAGCCTTTTGCTGTATTGCCATTCTCATCTTTGTTTTGAAATAATTCAGACAAACAACCTTGACCCTATGAAGTTTTTAGAGAAAGTTCTGATTGCATTTAGCACCGTTTCATTGATTCTATGGAAGACTTTGGACATTAATTTCTACTTTACCTTCATTCTGCAGGTATTCTCGTTCGGAATATTCGTTCTGTTCGTTTCAATTGCCGATGCCTTAAATACAAAAAATGCCTCTCAAAAAACAATCGATGACTTTCGCAAGAAAATAACTTCGCACAAACTCAAGCCATTAAATTATTGAGAAACATATTTTAATCAACAAGTTTTTTGCATCTGTGATGAATATAAACCTTTTCAATGGCAAAGAAGTCTTCATCAAATGTTATTTATAAGCCCAAACTCAAAGCCATAATTAAAAATCTTAAATGAATATTTTCTGAGATCACTGACTGAGTTTGGGAAATACTTAATTAAACTGTAAAGCAAATGATACGGGCTGACCGTCTTATAAGCTTTTGCAAGAAATAATGATCAAGCAGTGCATTTTATTATGCTAAAAGACATTTATCCTGCCTACTTCTTACAACTAATTTGTTATGTGTTTGAATTTCAAGACATTTAATCAGAATCACACAAATTTTAAAGATTTTTAATTTACAAAATTTACCAAGGGTTTTATTTTTCTTTTTCTGGTTCTGTAAGATCTATGTCTACATTGTCGTTGGCTTTGATACTGGCATTGTATGATCTTCCAAGATATAAAACTGCCCAGATCCAGCAAAAGTTGAATAGCGCAATAAATATTGATGTTATTGGTGACACTCCTCTAATATCAATATCGCTCAGCATGCTACTGATTGCTATCCCGTAGAATGCACCCATGGACTTCCCAAACTTGTTAAAGATGCCATCAAATATGCTCTTGAACTTTGGCCTATATTTGTCTTCTATCCTCATACTGATCCTTTCTTTGGTCACATCAAATGCTGTGTACTTGAAAATTTTTAGAGCTGCTAAACACAAGGTTCCAAGCAGATTTTCCATGACGATGTATGACGTTTTGCCTCCAAACAGCGAGTTTGTAAACGAGATAGATTTGTTTTCAGCTGAGGAGTTATACGTTCCCAGACCAATAATGCACAGAGTGGTGACAATACTGATGATAGGCGTGATCATTGCAACCAGCACCCATCCTTTTTTATCTACAAAATTGGAAAATGAAGACATGTTGAGGAATATAACTGTCAAAGAGGTAATATACTGGTCCAAGTTGTTGTACTTGCCCGAGTATTTCCCAGGCTCGACATCTGTTGCCTTTGCACCTGCCTTGATCCCATTTTTGTAAACCGTTTCAAGAATGTTGTAGTTCACACTATAAATACACACAATACTGCACATTGCAAGCAAAAACTTTGACTTTAGCATTATCTGTATACCTTCCTTGAATCCGATCGATGTCTTCCCCTTGCCTTTCCTGGGATTAGATGATATAAATATCGGCTTTGTAATCACTTTGCTCTCTAAAATGTACTTTGAAAACAGTATTCCAAGAACTAAAAAACCTTGGACAAAGAAAATCAAGCCCATGAAAATCGTGTTCTGTTCAGGTGTCAGATGGTCCTTGATCTTAAAGTATAGGGTTGTTACCAGAGCAGAGGCCAATAAGCTCAAATTTGCTATTATGAACAGCGGGGGTATAAATCTTCCGTGCTGCTTCTCTGTGCATGTCTCGTTCATGAACGACAAAAAAAGGTACGAAAGAATGAGGGATCCCCACAATTCAGCCACAACATAGACAGCCGTAGCAAGAGGCTCGTTAATAGTCAAAATGAGATACTTGAGGAAGCCGAAGCCCTTTCTGTCGATCAGGCTAGAAATGATTTTGATACTTGTAAAATCTACCTTGAACATTATTTTTTCCTCCAAAATCACTAATCCGCCCAGAATGAAGAAAAGAATCATAAATGAGAAGCAGAATATTGAAAGCAGTTTTGAGACGGTTCTTCGACTTAGCAGATAGTTTATAAGCAGCACAACTATGAACGAAAGAGGCATAATGTAGAAGATCTTTATGTACAGAATGCAAATAGGTTCTTGCCTTGACATGACGTAGTTGTCCTTAAGAATTCTCATGAAAGAGTAAATAAAGCCGATAATTCCAAACATGATCCCAAATAAAGCGAATCTGGGTCTTTCACATTTTGCTACTCTGAAGTTTTTTGCCAATCCGGTGTGGCTGTTGGCTTCATTCTCAATGGTTTCTTCATCAGGTAAATTTGGTACTGATGTTCTTACATCCATGAGGGATCGTGCAATTTAATTTTGTTTGTGTACTGATTTGTTTATTAAAACAAACAAATTTTTAATTAAAAACATTTGGCCTAATTAAAATATTTGTCAGGTTTTTGTTTTCATGACCCAAAACTGATCTTACAAAACTGCACTTCAAAAGCAACAATACAATTATGAGCAATACAGGTGGCCTGGCGTAACTTGAAAACGCGTAGTATATAATAACAGCCTTTAAAGATTTACTAATGTCTTCATGCTCTGACAGATCTCACTTCTTTGCAAACTTGTATAAAAATTTTTGTAATATTTTTTGTAATGTCTCTTGCTATAAAAGTATTATAAGACTTCCCAGTCTTTTATTCTATTTAACTTGCTTAACCAATAAAAAAGATTTTGCACAAATGGAAGAAATTACTTTTATAATTTTAGAATCCCCTTAATGGAGACTCCTTCGAAGTATTGTCCGATTGAAGTCACTACTCACAACATCTACTTTCATGAAGACTCTCCTATTCTTTCAACAGACTTTTATAACGATCAAGTAGCAACATGCGGCTATGACAACACTGTTAGATTTTGGAACGTAAATGTGAACAAAATGAAGGCTAAGGAGAGCTCCTACAAGACAGCTGCAAATTCAAGTATATCGCTGGAGTTCAATAAAGAATTCAAAGGATTCAAAAAGCCTATAAATTGCATAAGATTCTACAAGGGAGAGATTTTAGAAACATCTGGAATGTTTCTCTTGGCAGCTTGTTCTGACGATGGAAAGGTAATGGTTTTTTCAAACGACACAGCTTACACAGTACGAGCAGAAGATGGGGATGATGCCTATGACTTAGCCTGGACAGATGATGGACTTGCCGTTGGATTTTCCTCAGGCAAAATAGAAATACACAAAATACACATAAAGAAGAATAAAAACGAAGACGATGTTCTAGAAAACACTGCAAATTATACAAATTCTAATATTAAATCGTTGTTTGAAATGTCTTTTGAGTTAAAAATCAGCCAGAAGATCCATGACGGAGTAATACGGGGAATCTCAAGCTGCAAGAATCTCCTGGCCACCCATTCGCTGGACAAAACGGTCAAGATGCATTTGATAGATGGATCAAAGCTGGTGCCTGTTTCTTCCTTTGGCTGCAATATTGACACATCCAGAGGGTTTTTTAAGCGAATTTTGTTAACTGAGCGTTTGTTGTATATTTTTACAAAAAACAATTCTGTAAGCATTTATTCGTATCCTTTTCGAGAGAGTCATTTGCATAAAAAGATTGGGCCTTTGAACTCTCCAGTTGTAAAAATAGTAGAAAAAGAAGAGCTTCTTTTTGTATGCACCAAGAAAAGTATTTATGTGCTAGAAAATGACAAAACAGTTTGTTGTGTAGACAATTGCTGTTACATGGCAGTCACTGACGGATTTTCGTACAGCAAATACATCTTCTTCCTTAGTTCCATGGATGGGTTTATCTCGTCAGTCAGATTGAGTGAACCTGAATCAAAATAAATTTTTGTCAGTAAAACCTTTGCTAAATTTCTACAAATACTATAAACCAAATTTATTAGTTCATATGATTGCTATTATTGTTAACTAGTAATAAAAGGTATAAAGACATATAGAAAACAATAAATCAGTTTTATATTGTAATAAATTATACCTTAAGATAGTATTGGCAGTATATTGAACATTCTAGATGTTTTTGCCAGAAAATATTTACTTTCAAAGACTACGAAATCTTTCTCATCCAGCAAATTTTAAATAAATTTTTATGCAGTTTATGCTTCAAAAGCATGGGGATTGGAGACAAAATACAGGAGATAGAGGCTGAGATGGCTAGAACACAAAAAAACAAGGCAACAGAGCATCATCTAGGAGCATTGAAGGCGAAAATGGCAAAATACAAAGCAGAGTTGGCTGCTTCAAAAGCACCGTCAACAAGTAAAATCCCATCTTTTGAAGTCCAGAAGTCAGGAGATGCGAGAGTGGCTTTGGTTGGGTTTCCCTCGGTCGGAAAATCAACACTACTGGGAAAAATTACTTCATCCTACAGCAAGCAGGCCGAGCATGAGTTTACTACGATAGATTGCATCTCTGGAAAGCTAGACTACAATGGTGCCTCAATCCAGATACTAGACTTGCCAGGAATAATAGATGGTGCGGCCTCTAACAAAGGGCGAGGACGGCAAGTGATCAGCACAGCAAAGACAGCCGATTTGATTCTTATGGTTCTAGACTACAGAAGGCCAAACGACAAGGATATCCTTGTTTCTGAGCTGAACAAGATGGGCATAAGGCTGAACAAAAGAAGGCCAAACGTCTCCTTGGTCAAGTATGGTGCAGGCATTGGAATAACCACGTGCTGCAAACTGACAAACCTCTCAGAGCCGACTATTGTTGCAATTCTGAAAGAATATAAAATACACAACTGCCAGCTGACTATAAGAGAAGACATTACAGATGAGGATCTGATAGACTTGCTGAGCTGCAATGCTACATACATAAACTGCTTATTTTGCTACAATAAAATTGACGAGCTGTCTTACGACGAATTCAGAAGTATTGCAGATGATGAAGAGAATGTGGTAATAAGCTGCAATAAGAATTGGAACATTGAGGAGCTGAAAGAGAGAATATGGGAATCTCTCGATTTAACAAGGATTTACACAAAGAAGAAGGGAATGGATCCATCTTTTGACAAACCCATTGTTTTAAGAGGCCAGCCAAGCGTAAGAGATGTTTGTCAGAGCATCCACAATGACTTTGAAGATGAGTTCAAGCATGCCTTTGTTTGGGGACGCAGTTCAAAGCATCAGCCACAGAAAGTAGGCCTTTCACATGTTTTGTATGATGAAGATGTAATTCAAATATCCACAAAATAAGGAAGGCTGCAAAAGAATGTCTGGGTCTTTTGTCTTTTAGAACCTAGGAGAGAAATGAAAATGTCTTTTGAGTTATAAAGGAACTGATCAATGAAATCAGTACAAAAATACTGATTAGTGAAGTGTATTGAATAACTTCTGATTTATAAAATTTGATGTTATGCAATCAAGTTTAACCAATTTTTTTGTTACAAAGTCCATAAATAGCAGACTTTAATATAATAAATGCCTTATTCAATCTTAAATTTGTGAATTTAAATTAAGAATGTGCATAAAAGCTCAGGTAATAAAATATTTATATTTGACTTAGCCAATAGTAAAAAACCAGGTGATTGCTACTGATAAGCTATCCCTTCTTTTTACAGATTCTAGCTTTTTCTAATTCTTCTTATGACCTCTAATTTCTCATAGACCTCGTTTGCAAGAGCTATGAATTCTCTGTGGAACAGCTTGTCTTCTCCAGCAATATTTTTTATCATATCGAATAACAATTCTATTTGTCTATTTTGGTAATCGAGAATCTCAAAATAAGTGTCTGTTCTTTCTAATCCATCCATGCTTTTGTGGAATTTATAGAGGCTTTTGTTTCTATCGGTGCCTAAAGTATCGGTAATCTCAAACCTCCCCTTTTTTTCTTGTCCACTCTGGGTCTCTGTGATATTATTACTTTGCGGATTTTCCACACAGAATCTTCCTTTTTGGACTGTAGAGCTTTCTTCATTATCCTCTGTGGTGTTTTTACAACCGGGACAGTCCTCAGACTCGCCATGCAAGGCCTCTCCATTTTCATTATTTTCCATTAAGGCTAAATTAGAATTTGAATATAAATTTTTATTGCAATTGCTATTTGAAACATAAAAATTTTCTGGGCAATGCTGGCTTCAAAAGATTGGGTGTTCCTGTTTGTAAGCTAGATTTTTTGTGCATTCAATTTTTTATCAGTTAAATTGCAAGATCAATAGTTTTTAAGTGCTTAATTTCAGTCTACAGCCAGCATTGATCGGATCTGTAATGATTCTAGCAGTTATAAAGTGGTATATCGTCTTAAAAGAAGATTAACTGTGTCTTAGATGATAAGAAATGCTCATCTATGAAAGAATCTTTGTACATGAATGCAAATGCTGATTATAAAAGTCGATTTCAGCCAAAATCACTAATATAAACCAAAAATATAAATCATGAGCTTAAGTCTAATTTGGATGTAGAATGAGACAACGTTCTCATTTAGAACTTTAGAGTCTTCAGAAGTATTAATTTCATACAAAAAAATCTATTTCAGAATTATGTATGCAAGGATCAATACTCATGCAACGTAAAGACATTAAAAAATACAATGCTTGACTTTGCCGTTGTATTTTTAAGACTTACTTTGAACATTTAAGTTTTTTTTGCTACAAAAGCAATTTAAAATCAGATTGAACTATTCAATTTAGACCAATGTTTCTTTGAGCTTAACAATCAAGAAAGGTGTCTGTTCTTCTGTATTATCTCCTTGTTTTCAGCAAAAGCAAAGTTCTGCTAAAAGTTACATTTTCCCGCCAAAATCAAATAAATTTAATTCGAGCCCTTTCTCCCATTTATGCATAACGCTCTGAAAGACAAAACAAACAGGACAGATAGGGATATGGAGAAGAAAGACGAAATATTATCGGAGAAAGAGTCGATATTGAAGTATCTAAAAAATAAATCGAACAACACGAATGACTTTGACTTAAAATACGATTTGGTTAAATGCATTGAAATTCTGGAGGGAAAGGAGAATCAAGAATACATTGACTTAAAAGGTGCCTTAGAGGCAACCCTATATGAGAAAGAAAAGCTTTTTATTGAAAAATGCGAGCTGGCGGTCGAGCTAGACTATGTTAAATCTAAAGAAAGGAGGCACAAAAGGAAAATAGAATAAATGTATTTATTGATTGTGTATAGCTTTTGTCAAGTTTGTCTTTCTAAAAGTGCGGTTTAATCCCGTGCGAGGTTAAATTGAAGCTTCAGTTCTTTAAGGAGCAAAAGCAGTGCCTCTTGTATATTGTCCCTGAATTACAACAAGAAATAACTGCATAAGTGCAAATTTTCTGTGATCAGTGGCTTTGTACTAAGTAATAATGAACTTTAATCTTTATAACATATTATTTCTCATATATTGTTGCTTACTAGATGCTACCAATCTAAAATGATTAAAATCTAAGCTGCCACATGTTTGAGAATTCCTGTTTGCATTCCGAAGCAGAAATTTCTATACCATCTTTTTACAATTCTAAGGCTACTTTTTTATTTGATAACTTTATAAATAAAATCTATAATATTTTCTAATCTACATATCTTTATATTGAATTTCAAATACCTTAAAATTTTTAATTGAAAAATTTCATTTTTAGATGAATCAAAAGATTATGACAGGCTGTAAGAAAGAGCAGTCTTTAAACAATATTTAACATTACTAGTTAAGATAATTCTTTTTGTTTAGAAATACAAGCTTATAATATCTTGATTTATTTGTTATATTGTTTTCTACGACGAACTTTCGGGGCAAAATATTATTATTTTTTTCAAATACGTGTTTTTGAATAATTTTTGGGAAAAACAAAAAATACTGATAGTTCCAAATATTTTACACAAATACAAAATTTTCATCAGACTCATAGATGAACATTATCTATAGAACTTTGACACTTTTGCAAAAAGCATGGACTTGCGAGTATGAGTTTAAAGATGGTGATATGGATCAAGTAACTTTATGTGTAATAGGATCAGATATTGCCTCGATAAGTGACAATATTAAAGAATGCAAGAGTTTAGAAATCTTGAGAATTGATGGTACTAAAATATCTTCGTTGCCTCCCTCAATAGGAGAATTACAAAATTTAAGGCATCTAACCATAATTAATAATCGTAATCTTGAGTCACTGCCCGAAGAGTTATTTAACTGTTCAGGATTAACAAGATTAGATCTTTCTAACAATACGCTTACCTCATTACCAGACAAAATAGGAAATCTAAAAAAATTGAAATATCTAAATTTAGATTCAAACAATCTAAGACTTTTGCCTGCTGGATTGTGCGAATGCTCAGAACTGCAGATATTTTTTGCATGCAATAACGAACTAATTGCTTTGCCAGATGAGATAGGAAAGTTAGAAAAGTTAAGATCTCTATACATTCGTGATAATAAATTGCAAGAACTACCTAAATCAATAGGTAATTGCAAGGAGATGAGAAATCTTAATTTGCGCAGAAATGATCTAGTCAATTTGCCAGATGAAATAGGAGATCTGAGAGATTTAAGATACTTAGATCTTTTCAATAATAAGTTAAAACAATTTCCTGCTACAGTGGGAAAATGCTTGAGGTTAAAAGCCCTTGTTCTTAGTGGCAACCAAGTTGAAAAGTTAGATGAAAAAACTAGGAGATTTGATAGATTTATATTCTCTCCATCTTGAAAACAATCAGCTTAAAATGTTTCCAATTGGAATTACTAAGTTAAATTCTTTGGCATTTCTCGGTCTCAGCAAAAATCAATCGACAGACATTCCACCTAAGATAAAATACTTAGAACAAATACGCAAACTTTTTCTCGGTAATAATCAATTTAAACAGTTTCCAATTGAACTGATAAATTTACAGAATTTAACTTTTCTAATCTACAGCAAAACATACTGGAAGCATTGCCTGCTGCAATAGGGAAGCTTGAAAGTTTAGATGAACTTTATCTAAGCTATAATGAATTAGAAACATTGCCAGATGAAATTAAAAAGTTGCAAGACCTGGAAAAGCTTCATCTTAGAGATAACAAGCTAAAGAAGTTACCAAAAAGCATGGAAAAGCTACGTAAGCTCGAGCTTCTAGATCTCAGAAATAACGAATTGAAAGACCTACCATATGAAATAAAAGAATTATTTTTAAGAATGCAGTCGCTTTATTTAAGCGGAAATGAAATGTTAGAATCAGGAATAAACAAAGAGACTTTAGGCAGGAAAGAACTGAGAGTTATTTGAAAGTTGTGTTTATTTCACGGACTAACTTAACTAAACTTTCTTTTTATTTGCTGAATTAACAATTTGTACGAGAGATAATTGCTATTAGCAAGTGTATTTTTTTTTTATGTTTAAATAAAATCAAACTTTTGCAAGGAATAATTTTTTTATTTAAAATAAAATTAAATTTTTGTAAGGAATGATTTTTGTGTAAGAATGATTTATGCTAATAAAAAATTTGTTTGTTAAAAGCAACAAGAATTATGATAAATTAAGAAGTTTATTGAACAATCTCAAAATTGAATACGATCTCCAAACCACTCTTCCAGTTCTTTCTTGTATAAAGAAGTCTCATTAATTCCTGAGTCTAAACTTTCATAACCTTGATTCCACCACAACCAAAATGGCATTGTTATACTAGAAAAGAAGTTTCTCAGTTTAAAAAAAAGATCATTAAATTCGTTATTTTCAATATCAAGAACAGAAAGCTCGCTTAATCTCCTTATACTGCCAGGTAGACACTTTAGCTTATTATCATTGAGACAAAAAATGCGCAGCTTTTTCAAATTTTCTATCTCGGCAGGCAATGTTCCCAGTTGGTTTTTACTGAGATCAAGAAGCTTTAAATCCGTTAACTTTGTCAATATAAGTGGAAACAGTTTTAAGTGATTGCCACTTAAACGCAGTCTGTCTAATTTTTTAAACTCTTCTATCCTAGGTGAAATGTCTTTCAGTTGATTTCCACAGAGATCAAGCTCACGTAAATTTTTGAGTTCTCCTAGTTTATCTGGAAATTCTTTAAATTCATTATAAGAAAGATTTAGGCATTTTAAATCTTTCAGATCCCCTAGTTTTGCATCTAACTTTTGAAGTCTGTTGTGATCAAGATTAAGAGTCTTTAACTTCAGGCACTTTTCTATTGCAGCAGGAAAGTCTTTGAAATTATTATAAGAAAGATTTAGAGATGTTAAATCTTTCAAATCTTCTATCGTTGCATTTAACTTTTCAAGTTTGTTAAAACTAAGATTAAGTTCGTTAAGCTGCAAACACCTTCCTATTGCAGCAAGAACTTGTTTAAATTGGTTATAAGAAAGATCTAGAGATGTTAAATCTTTCAGATCTTCTATTTCATTTGGCAAATCAACAAAATAATTGCTGCTCAAATTTAGGTTTTCCATCTTCTTACAATTTCCTATTGATTTAGGTATTTCTTCCAATTCATTGCATTTGCAATCCAAAACTTTTAACCATTCCAACTTTCCTATGTCATCTGGTAAAGAAGCTAGTTTGTTATAGCGAATATCAAGCTCTTGCAGTTTTAAGCATTTGCATAATCCAGCAGGCAAAACTTTAAGATCGTTTGAACTTAAATTTAGCTTTTCTAAATTTTCTAATCTTCCTATTTTGTCTGACAATGAAGTAAGCTTGTTGTTAGCAAGGCTCAATGTTATTAATTCTGAACAGTTAAATAACCCTTCGGGCAGTGACTCAAGATTACGATTATTAGTTATAGTTAGATACTTTAGATTTTCTAATTCTCCTATTGCAGAAGGTAACGAGGCTATTTTTGTGTTAAAAAGTTCCAATTTTTCTAAATCCTTGCATCCAATAATATTGTCACTTATCGAGGTAATTGTTGGATCTGACAAACGTAAATATTTTTCAGTCATATCCTTGGCTGTAAACTCATACTCGTGAGCCCACACTATTTGTAGAAATGCCAAAGTTCTGTAGACAAAGTTCATCTATGGGATCTGATAAAAATTTTGCATTTATAGAAAATATTTGAAGTGATAAATTATCAGTATTTTATTTCTTTTCTTCAAAAATATTCAAAAACACTTATTTGGAAAAAATGATAAAATTTTGCCCCGTAATTTTGTCGTAGACAATAACAGAAAGAATCAAATTATGATATTTTATTTTGTCTGGTGGCATAGATAATCTATTGCAGCACACAGAGAGATGCTTTAGTCTAGGAAGATTGCACAACTCAAGCAGAATGACTTCTAAATAACAATCTCAGCTCTTCTGATTTTCCTATTTGATTCGCAATGAAGTCAACCTATTACTGAAGCGATTTAAAATGTTTAGTTTGGAGCAATTGAATTGTTTTTATAGAAAATACAAATAACTTAAATTATTCAGAAATAATACATTGTAAAAAATTAAATTAAAAGGTTGGGTTGAGAGAGTAAGCCTCATTAAGTTTGGTAGTCAATACCTAACAGCATAGTTCTATTATTAGGATAAGAAAACTTCCTATAGCTGCCTTTCGGCCCATTCCGAGGACTTTCCTTAGAGAAATCTCCAATGCTGTTCTTCTGTCCAACAGGGACAATTTCTGAAAATTTTTAAAATAAAAATAACAAATCTGCATATTTAAATTCCAATTCAGAGCTCAAACAAAACAATTGGACCGTCTTTAATCCAATGTGACTAATTTTATTTCTTCGTGAAGTATTTTGACAAAAAAGTATTTTTATCTAAGCCGTTGCATGGCAAATAGAAAATACAAGTTAGTATTTATCAAAAAAAGCGCCAAAATAAGCAAAGAGTCATTCCAAAGCTTTATTATTGACATTCTCAAGAGTTTTGGTGGGCTGTCGCTACTTTCTAACATTAAAATAGTATCCTTAGAGGACTCAATTCTCGAAATAGAAGCAGAAGATAGTGTTATTGATCAGGCTCACGTTTCATTAATGATGTGTGGGCACTATAAAGGGATTGAATGCTGCTTCAGGGAGATTTGATCTGGTTCATAGCCTCTTCGTAACTGATGAAAATCAAAGGCATCTTTGCCAATGTTTAATATGTTTATAGATAGGCAGATGATAGATTATTTGTCTTTGCTAAGATTTTTTAGGTGGTAAATTGTGTAAAGAATTTTAAAATTAAATTTATTCAAATCCAATTATATATTTTAGGGAATATTATGTAGATTGAGTCTACACAGCCTAATAGTGAATCTGATGTATCGCAGTGCATTTCAATCTCAGCATCGTCTATGATAAACTTGATTATTCCTTTTTTAATTCTATCCAGTGCAGGAATGGCATCGATCAAGGAGATGCAGGCTTTGTATTCGTTCGTATGCACATCAAATGTGTATATGTTGTGCCCGTACCATTTTACGAATCTTCTTTTCCAGCTATATACTCTGTTTTCTCCTTTTATGTTGACCTCGCCAGTAAACAGACAGCTGTAAGCGTATTTTCGTATCATGATCCACTTGCAGAGGCTGTTGAGTGAGTCTAAGGAGGACTTTATGTACGAAGTTTCTTCGTCTGAGATAAAAGAGCAATACGTTCGCAGTAGAACTGGATGGTCATACTTGCTAACCGTCGAATTAAACAGTCCGAATATTCCCTTGGTTCCTTTCTGGCCAAACTCTATAATTCTCTTGTCAAGCTTGTTGTGCAGGCTATCGACCATCTCTCTTGTAATTTCAAAGACCGATTCGTGCTTATCAGATAGATCATGTCCTCTTTGCAATACTATTTTGATTTCCAAGGGAAAGTTTTGTGATTTCTGCAAAGGAATCCGTAAATATTGATTAGTCTTGATAAAGCTGCTCTCTGGATACTTCTGCCGCAAAACTAGTCTTTCTTTTGCAAAGATGCTCAAGGAGACAGACGAGTTTCCCCCTTTGTCAAAATTTTCCAATGAATCAATTGCAATATGCAAAATTCCAGGATATTTGTTTATTTGTAGACTGCTTTGAGCTGCTTTAAGTGCGGTATCATTGAATATGTTGCTCAGAAGTGGCTGGCTTTTATCTTCAGATGCTTTCACAGAATCTGAACATTGTTGAAGCCCTGATAACTCCATTTCAAATGTTTTCTTGTCCTTCATTATATCACTTGTGCCAATAATATTAGCGTCTTGGCTTGGCTGTATCAGAGATACTTTATTAATCTCTCCTGTTTTGGATATCATTACGATGGATTAGATATTTAATGATATTAAATGGTAAAAGGAGATATTTTGATACAAATTTGAAACATAATAAAAATAAATTCAAAAAAATTCAGAACGTCAACGGTCTGAAGCAAAAATTATTGTGCACAAAACTATGATGTCTTTATACATAACATTTTAGAGGAAATGTGCAAAAAATATTAAATTTTTTTAATCAATGATTATTAAAAATTATATGTCTCAAATTATAAAATAAAGGGGCAAATTAAAAAATTTATTCCTTTGGGCAAAGCTGAAATAAAAAATACTAATTTACTTAGTCTTATTGGTTTTCAGACTATAAAAAAAGACGAATTGATTCTAAAAGGCTGCATGATTTTTTATATCACATGTTGTTGCAAAACTACTCCAGTGCGAAGATAAAAGTCTTAAATTGAAAATTAAACTACAATCAGAGTAGAGATAATGACTTTTTCTTTTACAAAAATCATGATTTTTCAGGAGAATACAATTTTTGTAAAAATAAATAAAAACCAAAAATATTTGTTTAAGGATGATCACAGATCTTAGTGAGATGCTGGTGAAATTGCGAGAGAAAGCTACTCTTGCAAAGTTGTATTTGAAAGAGCACATTTTGAATTATATTTCTCTATCTAAAGCCAAAGGGCAATGTGCAATTTGCGATTCTGTCTTAGTTAGCACTTCAAATTGCTCTATCTACAAGTATTTGAAAGATAATCACTTTTATATTGAACGAAATGAAAGGAACGATAAGCATTGTCCATTTAGCAGGAGGACTGATCTGTTTTATCCTCCAAATAGCATGAGTGACTACGCAGCAGCTGAAATTTCCAGTTTCAGAGACAGACAAGAATATAAGTTTGGAGATTTGTTTGCCCAAAGTAATCCAATGCTTACTGCATACAACGGTCTTTTAATGCTTGTCAAGCTAAATCCAGAAAATTTTACTGCTATTCCTGAAAACATGCAAATTAATCTGGAATGCATCCAAAACAAGCTCTGTAAGTCCTGTATTGTAAAAGTTCATTGTATGCCGCCCTTGTTTTCCTTAAACCTTAATTTTCCAGATTCATTTGTAGAAGAAGTAAAATTTTTAAATTTGTTAAATTCATTACATCATCACAACTCAAATGAACTAATGCTGAGAAACCCATCTTTTAAGACCGAAAACATGGTTAATTTGACCCAAATACAAGAGATTCATGACGAAGACCTAAAGAATGTTAACAATAAGAGTTTTTTTGACAGGCTCTTGGAATCGTATAGATCAAAGATCAAAAGAATCCGATTAAAAACAGCGAAGGAGAAGCAGATAGAGTATAAAATTAGTGTCGTAAGAGAGCAGATACAGATTTCTATGAGAAGTTATAGGGTTGCCATTGAGAAAGGCAGGTTTGATGATGCAGAGCAGTTCAAAGAAGTCTTTTACAACCTTTTTAACTTAAGAATCAAACTGGAAGAAAAATTTAAAAATTTACAGCCGTAGAATCTAAAATATTCTAATTTGAGACATCAGAAATAAATCAACTTTCAAACCTTATAAAACTTAGCATGCAAACTTTTTAAACTCAAAAAAGAATGTTAAAACTATTTTATTACATAGTTTTCAAATAATGTGACAATAAACTGCTGACGTTTTTTACAATTTCTTCGTCCCTGGACCTTACTCTGATTTCAATCAGAGAATGCTCTGACGAATCAATCGAAACATTTATCAAAACCAGTGTTTTTTGTATTGTGTAGCAGGCAATATTGGCAACAATAAAACTAAAGTTTGTGAGCCTGTTGCACAACTTCCCATTCACCTTTCTCACCAACTGCTCGAGAATGTCTTTGACATCCTTTTTCATTGAAATCGAATAGATGTTTTCCCACTCAAGATTTTGCCACTGGGCTTGGAAGTCAACATCAGCTGCTTCGAGAAATTCATTAATGTTCAACTTAATCTCATCCAAATACTGTACAAACGGTCTTGCACTGTAGTCTTCTTTTTTGGGATATTTGAATGATATTGTTGCGCTCACAAACCCAGTCAGGCTCTCTGTTATTGCAAACTTGACTTTCAGGGTAGTGGCACAGTTTGGCTGCAGAGCAAAAGACTCCAAAGATGAAACTAGCTGCAAGTTTTTTGAATAGCTGAAATCTAAGACGACTGCCTGAAGATAGGAGGATGTCTGATTTATTATGAGCAGGTCCAAAAACAATTCACATTTAGAATACAAAACATTAGTCTCAACATACAGAGGGTCTCCGAGCCCACTGAGCTGGACTGTTTTCTGCTTCGAAATAAGTGCATCAACAGGCTGGAATTTTTTGAAAATAGTCTTGGTTTTGATCAAAGAGAATTCAGCAGGTGAAATAACATGCTGGTGAGAATAGTCAATAGTGTCAAAACTTATGTCGGTGTTCTTAGAATCATCGCTTAGTATAGCTCTAACACATGTTGCAATTGTACTCTCCGACGACATGTCAATAATGTTGTTTAACTTGCCATGCTCGATAAACTTCAGCAACACTCCCAATGTCTTGTTTTTAACATTCCAGTCCTTTTTGTACATTTGCGTCAGCGAGATGCAGATATAAGCGCCTATGTAAACATCAGGAGCACTTGACAAATAGAAGGGCTCAGGCTGAAGGCTAAAATTGTTCATAAGAACATCCAGAAGCTTGTCAAAACTTGATTTATCAATGTTCTCTGACAGAATATCAAATGCTCTGCGCAAGATTTTGCCAAAACGGAGGTTTGTAAAATTTTCCACAAGGAAGGAATGGATGATTTGTCTGTCGTAATCTCGAGACAGGCAGGTTTTAAGGAAATTTAAGCTAGAAAACTGCAGCTCAGGCTCAGGGACCAGAATATTCTGAAGAGAAAGAGGAATGAGATCCTCTATGTAAATGCAATGGGACAAGCTGAAGTGTGTCATCTTGTCTAAAAGCAAGATTTTGAACATTTTTTTCTTCTCAGACCCCTGATTATGTTCCAGATACTTTTGGTAGAGGAAATCGGCGATTTTTCTAAAATTTTGTGTGTCTGCATTCTTGAAGCATACATCGATAACCTTGCTGGAAAATTCGACTTCATACGGATTGATGAGATTAAGAAACTCAAGAGCATGGCTGTCTACAAATTTTAGGTAGGGAATAAAATCATGCTTCAGATCGGGAGAATCCTCCAGAATATTTATAATGTTTTCTAAGCAGGCATTTTTGTCATTTTCAGAAACAGAACTGCTTGCAGATGGCAAGCTGCTGCACCTCAGTTTTACTAGCAGCTTGCAGCAAGCATTAAAAGCAACAGAATTGAATTTAGAATTTGACAACTTTCTCAGGTAGGCAGGATCGTCGACTTTGTGCGACAGCACTTCCAGCACCTCTTTAGGATAGTTGATTGACAGGAAGTCATCGAAATTCATTCCTAGCTTATGCATTGTATTAAAGCCAACTGTAAGCACTTCAGGAGAGCTTTCTCTCCTCATAATATCCATGATGTCGCCCTCAACATCGAGATCAAACCTGATGCCCAGCTCTCCCAAGCAAAAAAGAGCATTTGTTCTGACATAGGAATTGCTGTGCGATAGATTTTCCTTTACAGATTTCAAAAAGAGGTTTGCATAGTCCCAGCTTTGCAGCTTAGAAACAAATCGAAGCACAAACCCACGCACGAACTCATTTGGGCTAACTAAATCTTTATTCACTTGGCTGACACACAGAGTAAAACTCTTATCATCCTTGTCCAGGCATTCAAAAAAATAGTACAAGAGCCTCTTGAGATTGTTGTTCTCCATGCCCATGATAGTACGAACTACAAGATGAAAAAGGTCTGGACTGAAGTTCCCTTTTGATTGCTGGGCTATGATTTTTTTCAGAGTATTTTCTGGATCCTTTGATAAAAGGGCCGTATCTACAAAGTCGTCTTCATATTCCACAAGGAGTTGTTGTGCCATTCAGGGCATAAAATAAAGAAATTTTCAAATGTGTTTTTAAGAGAAACGCATAAAATTTATGCTTGCAAATCATATTGGAAAAGAATGTAATTTACAATCAATTTAGGTAAAAAGAGTAATTCATATGCCAGGAGCTGGGTAAAGCTACAAATAGAAATATACAAAGAAGTCAAACAAAAGATGCGTATAGGATAATGAAGCACATCCTCAGTTTGAAAACAATTGTGCTTTCTATTTTAGTTTGAACTAAATGAAGCGCAACAAAATAGTTTTTAAAAGATTGTTCAAGCCAAGTGAAGAATGAATGCTTTATTTTAAATGTTTGAGTAGGCTTCGGTGGTCTCTTGCTTTTCTTAAAATTTTTCAAGCCAGAAAATTTCTATGAAAAATTTAGCCCATACAACCATGAATTTGTGCTTGAAAGAGAAAGAACTAATAGAAGTTTCTAAGCACGACATTGAGTCAATAGCCATATTGCCACCGTCCCAGGGCTCAAAGATTATTTTGGGGGACAGAAACAAGAAGGTCTATCTTGTGCATCTGTCAAATGACCTAGTTAACAGCTCCTCGAAAGTCCTGAAGGCGTACGACGAGCAACACAGAAAGAGGGTTACAGATGTGGAATACAGCTCAGAAGGAGACAAGATCATTTCCGTCTCTGCAGACAACCAGATGATTATTTGGGACAAAGAAACAAAACAGTGCTTCAAAACGACTGGGCATAATAGAACTATCACCTCGGTGACTATTAATTCAGCATGCAACAAGATTGTCACAGGTTCTGAAGATTCCAGCTTTGTATTGTGGAACACCCTTGGCAAGCAAATAGCCATTTTTGACAAGTCAATTGAGCATTCGCATAAAAGCTGGGTCAATGACGTTGGGTTTGTTCCAAACAGCAAGGACATTCTTGTCACTGCCAGTGAGGATGGAACTGTTAAGATTTGGGATTTGGATGCAAATGTGCTACTTAAGACGTTCTTCAAGGGCATGGTAGTGGATTATGAAAAGGCCAAGGAAAACAAGACACCAGTGCAAGACTTTGATTTTGAATGTGCTGTGAAGGCTATTGCATTCTCAAAAGACGGGTCCTTGCTTGCATACGGCGGCAGGAACTCCAAGGTTTACATTTTGAACCTGAACAAGGGAGAGCTTCTGTTGGAAATTGACGTGCAGGCACCTGTTACTGCTCTGTCCTATGGCGAGACCCAGCCCTTGATAGCCATTGCCGTCCCAAACAAGGTTCTCATATGGAACATTTTCGAGTCTAAAATGGTTGGAGACTATACTTTCGCTTCAAAGGGTGAAAGCTATTGCAGATCCCTTGGATTCGTTGGTGACGAAATTGTGGCTGGCCTTGAAGGTGGAAAAGTAGCCAGAATTGAAGTATCCAAGAATTAAATTATCATTTTGATCAGTCTTGTTCTTTTGTCTTCTGATTTTTCTTGCTTTTATAACAGTAATTCTTAAATTAAACATTTTAACTAAAGATTGGACTTTTGGATAACAATTTTAGGATTCTATGCTGTTCCTAAAGACATTTCCAATGCCTCTAATTTATCACTCTTGTTCCTGACATGTTGCTTTTTATTACAGAAAGTTTTTTGCTCGTCAATGGAGTTTGGATTTAATCGGGAGCTGTATCCTACTCAAAAAAGACTCATCAACGATGCTGCAAATCTGATAGAGCAAAGCAAGGTTGGGATTTTCAGCAGCCCAACCGGAACCGGTAAAACCCTGTCGTTACTTTGTGCAGCCACAAAATTTATAAAAGTTGAACAAGACGATGAGATTTTTAACATTTTGAACAATTCGGTGAGAACTAAAATTTATTACTGCTCTAGAACACACTCACAGCTGGGACAAGCCCTGAATGAGCTGAAAACCAACAGAAACAGGTATTCTTCTGTTATTCTTGGGTCTAGAAAGGTTTATTGTGTTAACTCCAAGGTCAACTGCCACAAAAACATCGATGTTCTGAATGACAATTGCAAAATGCTCATAAAAGAAGATTCTTGCCAATTTTACAGAAATTTCCATTATGATCAGCGAATTTTAGACATTGAAGATTTGAGAAAGCTGGGGCAGGAGAAAACATTCTGCCCATACTACTTTACAAAGAACAAGGCATCGGAATGCGACATTGTGTTTTTGCCTTATACTTTATTGTTCAACAAAAAAAGCAGAGAAAGTCTAAACATTGACTTGAAGGACAAAATCTTAATCATCGATGAAGCTCACAATATTTATGATGCAGTTATAGAGCTCAACAGTGCTGAGTTGAGATGGGACGAGCTAAGAAGTATATCTCAGGTAAAAGGTCTGAGCCCAGACTTGCAGGAAATTTTGAAAAAACTTTTAGACTTCCACAGAACGATCAAAGATGAGTCCGTTTTTGATATTATTGGCTTTTTGATGTTGGCAAAGCTGGGCAATTACAATATGATTGAGCAGAGCGATTTTATAGATGCCAATCGCTTAGCAGTAAAAAATGACATGAAGTCAATTTTTGAGTTTTCAAAGATGCTGAATCTCTTTACTTTTTCTGACGACAGTGGAAGGATATTTGTGGACAAGTATAAAATTAGATTTACAACTTTGAATCCAAAAATGTACTTTGAGGATCTTAAAGAATGTAGATCAATCCTGTTAGCTGGTGGAACAATGGAGCCAATTGCAAGTCTAAAAGATATATTCCAAGACGTTTTGTACTTCAGCTACCCGCCCATCAACGAAAATTTCATATCTTTGGTGATTTCAGAATCATCAAATGGTAAGCTGCTAAATTTAAATTTCAGCCAAAGAGACTTACAACTTGAGAATGTAGTCAACACAATAATTACACTCACAAACCCTGTTATTCGGGGTGGAATAGTTATTTTTGTCCCTTCAAAGTATTTTTTGTTACAGATCAAGCAATCTAAACTGATCCAAAATTTTAGAAGAAAAGTGTATTTTGATGACGAAATTTCATTTGAGGAATTTAAATCGTCTCCAGAAATCCTATTTTCTGTGATGGGAGGATCGCTAAGCGAAGGGATAAACTTTTCTGATGACATATGCAGGCTTCTAATCATTGTAGGTGTTCCTTATCCTACCAAAACGCTAGAATTTGAAGAAAGATGCAAAAACAATGCAGATTACGGCTCGATTGCTGCAATGAAAACTGTAAATCAAACAATAGGCAGGGCAATTCGGCACAAGAATGATTATGCAGCAGTTGTTTTGCTCGATTGCAGGTACAAAAATCTCAAGACAAAGCTGAGTCCGTGGGTTTTGAAGAAAACAAAAGAGGTTAGCTTGATTGATGGGCTAATCCGAGTCAATAATTTTTTGAAAGAAAAAAAGTAAAAAACCTTTTTTGAGCTTAAATAACGTTTAATTTCTCAATTATATATTTTTTAGAGATAAAACCTTACTTTACAATGAATGGAGCCAATCAACATCTATCGGCTGTCTTGAAAAAAGTGTGGCTGATATTGAAAGCTCTAAAACCCAGCGTTGTTTCTTAAATAAAAAACTGTCAAAAGCCCTTAAACAATTTTTACTTTATAAAGTTGAATATAGTTATTTATCTAAAGGTCTTCTATATCCGTATGTTTTTCTGACCTTTAGCTCTGGAAAAATGCCGTCTTTGATGTTTTTTAACTTCAGCTTCAAGCGTGGGCCTATTTCTTTCAAAGCAACTTTAAACTTGTCATCTAAATTTTCTGTAGATATGCAGTAATGCCTGATGAATACAATGTCATCTTTCACATAAAAATGCAGAGATCTCTGAAATTCTGCCTCGTTTTTTCCAAGACTCTCAAAAATATGCTTGTACTCACATTTACCTTCTAACGTAATAAAAGCAGGCGATTTGTACAGGTCAGCAGGATAATTTTTGTAGTTATCAAAATACTCAAGAATAGAAAAGGTATAAGTTGGGCCCTTGGGCATATGTACTATTTTAACTTCGTTTTCAGCAATATGTACTATTTGCTTCACCAGCAGTTGATCAGAAAAATCAACAACATCCTGGATCTTCGGATTTTTTTCTAACTTGGCCAAACAATTTGGACTGAATATTCTTTTGAGCTGCTTGCAAAGCATTTCTGTGCTTTTAGACGGATTTTTCACTGTCATCACGACAGTATTCACCAGTGGCATTCTTATCTTAGGAACAGTGTCTGCTCTTTTGTTTTGGCGGCTTTGCTTCGTTTTAGTAGCTTTGTGCTTTCCTTTTGCATCTTTTTTCATTGGAGTCAAAATGTAAAATTTTTAATAAATTTTGCTCGGAAATTAATTTGAATATTAGTTGCTAAGGACGAGTTATATTTCGGCAAAACCTAAAGCACTTGTCTGGATGCGTGCTTGAGAACTATTAGTTGCGAGATTTTTTCTATGGCACAGCTATAATTCAAAAGACACCAATTAGCCTGGCATTCTGCAGCCATTGAGAGATACTCGCCATTTCTAAATATTATCTGCCGCTGTGTTTCTCTACAATTAAATCAGCTCTGCAAAATTAGTGTTTATTTATTCAGTAATAAAAATATTGCAAAACGGACTTTTATATTAAAATTTAACAGAATGTTTATCCCAAATAACAAAAATGGCCAGCTTTGGAAATGTTATTAATGAAGAAAATCGTCCTTTTGAATATATGATTTTAGATAATTTCTTGACAGACAGAGATTTTTTAAAAGTAGAATCTTTCTACAACGAACTATCTTTTAAAGAGGTTCACACAGATCTTTTTAGATTCTTGCAATCAAATGAACTATTTTTTGAGGAAAAGATAAAATTTTTTAAACAGGAGCTAGATAAGATATTTCGAGATAAGAATTCAAGTGGAGACGCATACTACAGCATGTTTGCCTCTTATTACAGAGAAGGAGACTTTTTGCTGTGCCATGACGATATGGTTGATGAAAGGATGTATGCCTTTACGTTTTATTTGGAGGATTTTGATAGCGGCCAGCTTTTATTATTTGAAAATAATTGCCAGACAATTCATAAAAGGATTGATGTAAGAAAAAATCGATTGGTGATTTTCAAAGTCGAAAGTAAGAGCTTCCACGAGGTTGATATCTGCCTTAAGGATGGAAGAAAAGCCCTTTCCGGATGGTTTAATGTCCCAAACAAAAAGAATTTAGCATTAAAGCGCGAAAAAAGCTATTCTGTAGCCGAAAACATCGAGTTTTTTGATTTGGAGGTTGACATTGATGATCAAGACTTTATATTTATGGAATTTGAGGATATTCTTGTGAAAGAAGTCCGGAGGCACGTCCAGGGGCCTTTTATCGATCGAAGATGTGTAAAAATTGAGTACGAAAAGCTTTATGCGCCACGTTTTGATGGATATGAGCTGATCCATTGTGAATGCCTAAAATTTAGAGAGTCCGACTACATTCTGGCCAACGATCTAATAAACTTGGAAAACTCAGACAACATTATGGATGTGTTCATATTTAAATGTTCTGAAAATGTGCCAGATTTTATATTTTATTCAAACAATAACTCTGAGCTAGAATTTACTGTTGATGCGCTAGACGGTCACCTGTTTATAGGAAAAAGGAAGGGCAAGAATATCTCTATCCACAGATCCAAAAAGACAGTCTTAATGAAGCATTTTATGTATTGTTTACGGAATTAAATTTACTGTGAAGTTTTGTCAATTTTTCAATCAGATTAATGTAAGTTTTATGCATAACATACAAATAGAATACACATTAGCTAAGGCTTTGATAAATAGAACATACTTTAGGATTAAATTAACAAAATTTTGTGAGCAAAATTTATTGCCAATACTCAATTTTTTATTCCAGAAAAAAAGATTTAATAGATTTTTTTGTCAAACCATCCCACAAAAAAGATGATTCAATCAAAATTCTCCATCTTGATTATGCTGTCCATTTTATTGTTTTAGGATCAACCCCGTCCTTTACCATTTCATAAAGCGGAGACATTTCCCTCAACTTTAGAACAGATGAGATTGTGCGCTCTGAAAGCTTGTCTATGTCTTCATCAGTGGTGTATTTTCCAATCCCAAACCTGATCGAAGAATGGGCTAGATCATCCGTTGCGCCGATGGCTCGCAGCACATAGGACGGTTCAAGCGACGCAGAAGTGCAAGCACTCCCACTACTCAAAGCAAAGTTTTTCAGATGCATCAGCAAACCTTCTCCTTCGATATAAGGAAACGATATGTTTAAGCATCCCGGAAACGTATTTTTGCCGTTCTTTATAAAATCGTCGCCAAGCTTGCTTCTTAGGCTCTTGTACAGCTTCTGATTCAAACGTGAGATATGCTTTTCATTGTCTGCCATTTCATTTCTAGATATTTTTGCAGCCTCTCCAAATCCTACGACCAGAAAAGGCGGCACAGTTCCGCTTCTCTTGCCACCTTCCTGTCCTCCGCCATGAATGAGCGGCGTCAATCGTACTTTTGGCTTTCTTCTGATGTAAAGGGCACCAATGCCCTTTGGCCCGTATATTTTATGCCCAGATATGCTCATGGCTCCAATGTTGCATTTTTTAACGTCTATCGGAAGCTTGCCGAAGGCCTGAGCGGCATCCGTGTGAAACAAAATGTCGTTCTCTTTGCATATCCTTCCAATCTCTTCCAACGGATTGATTACTCCTATTTCATTGTTGACAGCCATCAACGAAACTAGCTTCGTGTTTGGCGTGATTGCTGCCTTAAGCTTTTCCAAATCAATCGATCCGTCCTTTTCCACTGGCAAATACGTGACTGACACTCCTTTTTCCTCCAAATATCGGCATGTTTCCAAAACTGCCTTATGTTCTATTTGAGAGGTAATAATATGAAGGTTATAGTCATTGTACTCGGAAAATCCCTTCAAAATCATGTTATCTGCTTCTGTCGCGCCACTCGTAAAGACAATCTCCTTTGGGTCTGCATTTATCAATGATGAAATCTCCTTTTTGCCGTTTTCTACCGCTTTCTCGGCCATCCAGCCATACGAATGGTTCCTGCTATGTGGGTTTCCATAGAAAGACGTCATGTACGGTATCATTGCCTCAACAACTCTGGGATCAGTTGGTGTGGTGGACTGGTAGTCAAAATACATTCTTACCGGAGCATTCTTAGTTTTTGTGCTGGGTGTCTTCAGCTCTTTGAGTGGAATCATTTTTGGGCTAAGCATGGCTGGCTAATAAATAATTCAAATAATGAGAAATGGCAAATTGGTGAAAATATTAGCAAGTGTTTTGCAAATTTCAAAGAAACAGCTAGAATGCTATATGTTTTAGCATATTTGCCATGTGTTGCAAATTTTTTACACTTTAAAATAATTTAGGTACAATTTCAAAACACATTTTTTTCTATATTTTTAAGATTATTATTTGAGATGAACAAAAAATCTTTACAACAATATTTTGAAATTACTACTCGAAGTGAACAAAAAACTTCTCTTTTTCGAATGCAGAATTTTTTTTCTCAAAGCTTTGCCGCAACAGCTTAGCAAAGTAAAACTTAACGACCTGTTTTCAGATTTTCATACTTTGTCCATATTTCAGGAGTATTAAAAATTTTCCATGACTAATTTTTTTGAATCAAGAGAAAATTTTATAAAGCCACTAAAAGTAGGCCCTAATGCTGGCAATACTTCTCTTACTGCTTCAGATTCACACTCTAAACGATCTTATTGAGTTTAGAATAGACAAGGAGATTACAATAAGAGAACCAGGAAAGACACGCATGAGTAATCTGACAAATAAAGTTAATATTAGTCCGGAAGTGACGCTTTTCGAGTCCTATAATGATGACATATGCTTTGAAATGCATGCTGGATTCTACTACACAGACTACAATTTTATTTGCAACATTTTCAATCTTTCGTTAGAGACAAGCAATTATTCCAACTTGCAGAATCTCATAAAGAACCACTCAATTATTTACAATCAAACTAAGCGTAATGCTGTTGGAGACAATACTGCTTCTGAAATATTTGAGGTTCAGCATGCCTGCAATCTCTTTAACTTATTGCTAAAAAACCTTGTTAGTTCATGCGAAAACTCATGTGATGTCAATTCTAGATTTCTGCTGGATATGGTTCTGTTTTATTCTGACTTCTGCAAAATGCTGTCTGATGACAATATCATAAGCAAAAAGAGTTGCAGTTTTCCATTTAATGATGTATTTCGAGATTTAATGCATGGGCTGGCATCGATTGACAACAACTATCCTTCGCTTCTTCCAATAGGAAAGATCATGGATTCATGCATGAATATTTATGCTAATTTTCAGAGATGCTGTGAAGATTTGCATGAAAACATACAGTTGGGCAGCGACAGCATTGAAGAAGATTTCTACAACGATCAAAAATTCGACCTTTTGAAACATATTGGGTGGCAATTCACACTCTTATTTATAGAATTTGAAGATTTGGTTTCCAATCAAAACCAAGCTGATTCTGCGGTATTTAAGAAAACATCTTTATTGCTGTATTATACATTTGGAAAGTTTAGAACACTAATGACTATGTTTTCTTTTCTAGCTTCTCTCAGATTTTCAACTCAGGCAAATAGTACAAAGGTGCTGGTTGACGATAGCCTATTCAAATATCTAAGGTCCACTATTGTCCATCTTACATGCTATGCCTCAAATTATGACAACTATTTGTCAAAAATGATATCTTTGAAGTTATTAGGCAATGCTTCAACCCTTTTAAAAGTTTATGATACTTTATGCTTCAAAACCTTCTCTAGCAGCCTAGAAAATGAAAGCTTTTTTAACCCATCGGAATCATTTGATATCAAATTTCTGAACAAAGGTTTTCGTAACACTTTTATCGATAAGATTTACAAAAAGCATGTTTTGGAGCGCATTGATGCCATTTTCCAGCCCAAAGCTCTTTCCATTGCTTCTCTCGACTATTTTTCATTAGGCATTTTCAAGACCTTTTTCTATGAAGACCCACAAAATGTTTTTTTCAAAGCTTTAATGCAACAATTTGTCTATGAAAACATCAAAAGCCAAAGATATGACAAAATTTACGACTTTAAAGCCATCATTTCGTCTTTTATAGAAAGCATTGCTGGGAAATACACGCTCTCGTCAACTGAGATTCCATTCCGTTACATAATGTTATATTTGAAAGTAAAAAGTCACTTGAATATGTCTAGACATGAATTTGTAGATGAATTTTTGTCGCCTACTAACTTCTGTTTGCTATTTCAGCCTGAGAATGCCTCTGCAGCAAAAAATCTCAAAGATGAGAATAAGACCATGTCAATTTACGTTTTTATTTTACTTTTCACTATCCCGGTCTCATTTTTTCTTGCCTATAAAATCTTTAAGCTTTATAAGAAAAATTATTAAATCAAGATTTTAGAATATTTTTTCTTTCATTCAAACCCTATGAAATAGCAGTCTTTCTTGTAATAGTTGCGATCAAGCTTCAAATTGCAGATTACATCATCTAAGAATACATTTCTTGTAGGAGAGCCCAGGTATCTGATGGACTTAGAAATATTCACAATATGAATATGAAGACGGAAATACGATGGCCTGTAGTGAAAGTATAGGCTAACGTCTTTTTCTGCAAGGCCTTCCTCTTTACAAACCTTTAAAATATTCTGCTTGGCCTTTGCTAACAAATTATAATCTTCTATGTCTCTGATTGACCTTAATTTTGGGTCCTTGAAGATCATCAGCAGATAAAGCTGGTCTGCCGACTTTAAGTCCCATTTATAATCAGAAATAATCATTGATGCTTCATCCTCAAAAAAAACATTCTCTCCTGTTCCTCTGCTGTTTATGATATTATCAAGCCAATTTGTGGTAAGAAAATTACAATTGCTGAGATAGTCCTCATAGCTCTCAGCCGTGTATTTGAAATTCTTTACAAATTTGTCAATGTGTGCCTTTGATGCAGGATAAGTCAAGTGAGGCTGGCAGTCGATGGTTGTATTCAATTTGAATCGCTTATCTTTCACCTTTACCTCTTTTAATTTCTCTAAAAACACATTCAGATTGAGCGATTTCTTCGTAACCATGTAAATTGCCGGCTGATCGTTTATTTTACCAATAAAAATGGTTGCATAAACGTAGTCTAAGTAGATTGCTGAAACGAAGTTTTTCAGCTCCTGCATTTCTGGGGGTGTTTTACAAGAAAAAGAAACCTTTGTTACACGTTAAAAGTGATGAATTTTGACAGCTTGTTTTAAGATAAAAAATGCAATGTCATGGCTTGGCTTGGCACCATACTGTAAACAGAAATAAAGTACATTTCTCTTGATTATGCTACTTTAAATTTGATTTAGAAACAAAGAGAAGCAATTTTTAGAAAGTTTTTATAATTTAATTAAAAAAGGTATCTGCAGTTATTTTTTAAGATCTACTACTGTGTCATTAGACTCATCTTCAAATATAAAAAATTTGAAATCTTTGCTGGGCTTGAGGCTAGTTTTATTAGAAATAATGTTGTCTTGCATTGTGTCATTGAACAAGAGATCAGTTATGGATGAAATTACCAAATACAACGAAAGAATCTTGAGCAGATTGGCTATGTCTTTGAAAAACAGCAAATACCTGGCTTTATTCTCCATCATGACAATTAAGAACAGCAATCTGGATATTGATTCTATCACAAAGGCTGCCTGGAATATTTTCAATAATCTCATGAGGTTGTCTATTTGGTATTCCAAGAGAGGCTTCTCTGGAAGAATACTTGTTTCCAGCCCTTGCTCAATGTTAACAAGACTATGAATCAGAAACGTTAGTATCAGGGCAATCAGCACATCCTCAGCCATCAGCAGGACTTCCATTTTGAATATGCTAAAAGAAACCTCCTCTGAAAATGAGATAAAAATATCGGCAGCAGGTATGAGCCGAAGTATGCCATACGAAATCAGAGCCATTTTGATTGACGAGCTTTCTTCTATCCCTTCAATCTTCATCTGATCACAAATAGTCAGCACTCTGCACAATGAGACAAAAAAGGCGGTCTTTAAGGCGTTTTCAGCTATGTATTGCAAGAACTTGATGCCGCCCATCACAGTGTTGCTGTCATAGTCCCAAAGCTTTCTGCGGTAGACAGATTCCAGTAACTTGTATTGGTGTGTCATTAGCAGCAGCAATGCAAAGAAAAAAAGCATGTGTTCAGACTTCCGTGAGTTCATAGAAAATCTTGATTTTGTCGTTTTCTTGATCAAAAAGATGATCTGCATAAGTATTACCAAAGAAGTCAGGAGTACAATGAATGACTCCACAAAGATTCTCATTCTAAATTTATTTACAAATCAAATAAATATAAGATTGTTTGAGATTTAAAACAAAAACAAGACCATAGTTATTGGAATTACAGTAATATTTCTATTAGTAAAAGTAGCACAGTAAACATAAGGCATTATTTTAAGTCTGCATATAATTTAATGAGAATATTCAAAGATCTTGACAAGTTGCTTCTCTTTGAACCAAAAGTGTTAAGCTTTTTTGATATTTCAAAATTTTGCCATTTTTGTTCTGCGAACTTACAATTCTAAAAGGTCAGTATGCTTGTCGTCCATTGCTAATCTCTTTCTTAAGCCCATGATTCAAAATTATCTAGCAAGAAATCTGAATAGAACCGTAAACTTCCTCCTAAAAACAAAAATGTCCCAGATTACATCACCAATCACGCTTGACAACGACGAGGCACTGGCAATTTCATTCCAGAACTCTGGCCTTTTTGTAAATGCCTACCTGTGCTTGCATTGTCCTGAATCATTGAAGAGTCCCTTCAGCATTGTATTCTGCAAGTGCTGCAGCTCAAGAAAGATATTTCTGAGAAATCACAGCTTGACTTTGTCAGAAAATCAAGGCAGCTCTATTATTAAAGTAGAAGATTACAGGAATGATCCCTTTTTGACTTTTATTGAAGCAAAGGTTCACAAAAGTTTGGAGCTGACTCTTGAGGTAATAGACCAGCTTCCTGATTTTTATGAAGCTTATCTGCTTCTTGCAGAGCTTTCCAATACTTGCGTGCACCTAGAATATCCTTCGTCTTTGATATATTATCTATATTTGAAGGTTTTAAAGGACATTGAAGTGCCTGAAGTGGTGAAAGAAATTCTAGAATGCATTCTTGAGGACAAGGCAGAAGCAAAAATAGGCATCAAAGTATCAGAGGAACAGCTGTCGGCATACAAATGCATTGTTATGAACAATTTGAATCTTGTGGCTGCCTTTTACTATTGTTCTTGTAACTCAGATCAAGCGGAATCTATATTTTCTAGGGTTCTGGCTCTCAATCTTGATCTAAAAAGCGGCTATTACGACATATCGTATTTTCATTTCTATTCCATAATTCTTTATAACAAATCAGACACAGCTCTTCTGAGTCTTTCAGAAAATCTCAACAATTTATTCAGCAATCAATTTGAAACCTTAGTCTCAAATGGAATCTACCAGTTCAGCATAGGAAATTTTGAGCTATCCAGGAGCATTTTCAAGACCGCCCTTAAAAAGGCTGAGAAGCACTGCCAGAGTACAATTCCAGACGTGTATTGCTTGATTGCACATAATTACATCAAGTTGAATAATTACGAAGATGCTGACAAAAGCTTTCAAAAGGCTTTGAAGGCCAATTTTCACAATTTCAGAATTTTATACACGGTCGCTGAAGGCTATTTTAGAATGCAAAGAAACGAAGTGGCTTTATGGTATTGCAAAAGGGCATTGGAAAAAAAGAACGATGGAAGCATTTGGAAGCTACTAGGAAGAGTTTTTACAAACCTTGGAAAATTCAAAGAAGCCGAAGATTGTCTTAAAAAGGCAGAGAATATGAATGAGCTTGATGCAATTCTGTACCTGGCAGACGTATACAAGAAGACTGGATCTGCGGACAAAGCACTAGATTTGTACAAAAAGTATGCTGATGTGGGAGTTGTAAATAGGGAAGTTGTGATAAACTATTTGATTGAGTACTACGAAGAGCAAGGGGATTCTAAAAATAGTAGATACTACAAAGACTTAATGCTGCAGATCTGATTTTATTAAATATTGCTATAAAGTTTGTTAAATCTTTAGAATACAGTATGATCTGATAAGAGTAAGTTATTGAAAAATTTATTCTTTTAAATCAAGATACTAAATAAACAAGATATATAAATTATTTTACAAAATTTTTAAATATAACAAAATTTTGATTTCTTGATAAACTTTGTTGTCTAGTAAAATCATGAATGTCACAAGCAAGTATGTTTTCCACATTTTAACTTTATTTTGTTACTAGTTTCTACAGTAATCTTGTTATTGAAAATACAAAATAGTATAAAAGAACAGTATTCTGCTATCAAGTTTATACATGTTATTTTAAACTTCTAATTTGGTCTATTTTATTTAACGAAATTAATATTTCAAAAACTTTATGATGCCTGCAAACATGGAAGATTCAGAAGATTCAGCTTGCATCAAAAGTGAGGAGATGCTCCATTTAGAAAATAAACTACACCTGAACTGCTATGACAAGCAGATAAAGTCCAAAGAGCCAAAAATGATATTTGATAGAGGTTCCAATCTGTTTGATGACAAAGAAGAAGAACGAATGGCAGCCATTCGTGAAAAAGCTTCGGTTTTAAAGCTGCAAATAATTCAGAACAAAGGGATGATTGATGGTGCAAAGGAATATGCAGAAAGAGAAATGAAAAAAATAAAGGCCGAATGGCCTGCTTTATTCGGTAAGATTCCAGACAAAATATATGTTCATATAGACTTAGACTCGTTCTATGCATCTGTCGAGACCATTTCACATCCAGAATATAAGGATATACCGCTCGGTATTGGAACCAACCTGATGTTGGCAGCCTGCAATTACAAGGCAAGAGAATATGGTGTTCGAGCAGGCATGCCTGGGTATAAAGCTAAAGATATTTGCCCGATGATAGTCATAGCAAAACCTGATTTCAAGCGTATCAATTATTACTCAGAAAGAGTAATGGAAATATTAAGCTCCTACGACCCTGAAATTGAGATCTATGGAATTGACGAGGCCTGTCTCATATTTGATGAAGAAAAGCTTAAAAAAGGCTATGGATACTTTAATAGCAACACAACAAATGGAAGGTCAGCACAGGATGGGGATCTTGGAAGCAAATTGAAATATGACAACTTCTCGTTTCAAGGTGTGGATGCCCTGGTGTCTAAGATGCGACTGGTAGTTCAGAGAAATACGGGCTTGACAGTAAGCGCAGGAATAAGCGTTTGTCGAGGTCTAGCGAAGCTATCCAGTAAAATGAACAAGCCAAATGGCCAGTATGTTTTAAGCAGCGATTTTGAATCGTTTATTGCCAACATGGAAGTTGACGAGATTAATGGAATAGGAAAGTGCACGAAAGAGCTTTTGTACAGGCTGTTGGATGTTAAATATGTCAAGGATCTGAGAGAGAGAATCCATCTCTGCTCGCTTGTTTTCAGGCCAAGGTCTTTCTGCAACATTCTCAGATTGTCGCTAGGCCTATCATTTTTTGATCACAAAACGATGGAGAACGACAAATCATGCAAAATAAAGTCTTTTGGAGCCGAAACATCATTTGCACCTGTTGTTGAATATTCTGAACTATTATTTTATCTTTGGAATATTTCAGAGCAAGTCAAATCTCGGATGGAAAAAAAGAACCAGGCAGGAGATGTTGTGACAATAAGGATTAAATATTTAAATTTTAGGTCCATCACAAAAAGGAGGAAGTATCTTGAACTGGTAAAGGACCACACACGCATTTTTGATATTTCTGTTGAGCTTTTAAATCAAACTCTAAGCAAAGCATCAGATTGCAACGGCTATGAGATTGTCAATCCCATTCGAATGATAGGAATAAGCATTTCAGGATGCATAGACTTGGCTGAGACAATGCTAATAGGTAAATTCTCCAACTCTAAAGTGATTTATAAGAATAGAACTTGCATAATTTGCAATGAGACCTTCATAAACGAGCCAGATAATTTTTTCATAGCTCATGTCAACAGATGCATTGATGATTCTGAAAACAGGCTAAAAAAGACAAATAACAGTCTTTTGAGGTATTTTGGGCCAAAAAAGTAGAAAAAAACATATCTAGCATAAAACTTTGAATAAATAATAAAATCACTGAGATTTTTTGATTATTTGATGCTTAGAAACATTTGTGTGATTGTTCGCATAATCAGACATTTAAATTTACGATCCAAAAACAAGAATCTTCACCGCTGAATGCAATTTATTACATCAAAATCTATTCTTTAAAAATGGAAGAAGCTGCATAGATTGTATTTTAACTTAGGTTATGATAGCTCCTAATCAATGCTTCGTTCTTGGCACTCCTGTACCTGGCCACAAGAAAACCTGGCAAGGCAAAAATCATGCTGAATTGTATTAAGTGAGGGAAATAAGGAATAGTGAAGAAAGCTGTTCCAAGAGTGCCAACAATGCATTTTGACAGTGTCTCAACCGAAGGATTGAAGAGGAAAAATCTCGTATTGGAGCCGTCCACAGGCCCCACATCCATAAACTCCACATTTACATTTGAAGGCATCATTTCATAGTACATTGATTCTGACCACAGCTTATAAAAGCTCATCAGTGCAGAGACAAACGCTGTTTGAGGCCTTGGCTGGAGGGAAAAGGAGAAGTTGACGTTCAGAACATAGCCTTTGTGCTTCTGTGCCATCAAAGCCAAAACAGCCTTCAGCATTTGGAATTGGCCCCTCAAGAGGGAGTCTATGGTACTGGCTACTTTCTGATTGATGAAATACTGGGGTTTGGGATCTGGGATTACAAGCAAGTTGATGATCAAGCCAATATCATACTTATCCAAAAACGAGAAGTCTGAGGCGATGGAGAAATCAATCACGTGGTAGATGATTTTTGTTTTTTTGAGCAGCCTGGCTCGCAGATGTATGAGGTCTTGCTCATTGTTTCCAAGCAAAATCAACTTCATTCCCTTTTCGACGATTCTAGCGCAAATAGCCTCACCCAGCTCTGATGTAGCATAAGTAACTACAACATATTTCCCCTGCAAAGACTCCCAAACTTTGAAATTATTCAGGAGGGAAAAGAAGTATTTAAATAGCCAAGAAAAGCATCTTGCCATGCAGTATATAATTGGTATCACAAGATAGCACAGCTTCATGGGTGTCCATAATATTAAAATTAAAATAAAGTATGATTGAGGGGACTTTAAACGGAAGAGCAGAGCCAATCCTTCTGGTGTGTGATAAATTCCACTACAATTTTATTGTCGAAAGATTTTTAATTGGAATCTTTTAACACAATCTTTTTAAAACAATGTAAGATAGCTTAAAATATTAGTTAACGTAAAAGTACGAATGTCAACTTCTACAGTCTTTCTTGATTTAAATTGGATGAAAGATGCCTAAATAAACAATAAACAAGCAAATGGGGATTTACAATGTTTTAGGTCTAAACTAAGGCCCCTGAATGGCTTTCATATTTCACAATGGAAAAAATGATTTAACAGAGAAAATTGAAAGAGAACTAGCAGACGATAACACAAAGCTTTTTGTTGTTGGAGGAGATGGCACTTTTTTAAAAGCATTGGCCCATTTTAGCTATGGTGAGATTCCTCTTGTGTTTGGATTCAAGAATGGCACTGTCAACTTTCTGCTTCCTTTTAATATCAGTCTGTTGCCTGAAGTATACAGAGAAATCAAAACCAAGATTTTTAAATCTGTGGAAAGATCCAGGCTTCATCTCACTTCTCACAAAAGACTATTTGTAAATGAGCTGGTCATAAGATCATCTGAGTTCAGGCTCAACACTTTTGAAATAGAAGTCAATGGCTCATCATTCTCTTTGAAAGGCTCAGAGATCGTTGTCGCAACCCAAACAGGATCGACCGGCTACAGCGCATCACTTGGTGGGCCTTTGCTACTGACAAACTCTGTCATCATAAATTGTTCGGCACCCAACAGATGCAACTTTAAATCTATTGTGCTGCCAGCAAGTGCTAAAATTAGAATAACAGCGGAAAGATGCATGGGATACTTAGATGGAAAGGCAGTCGAGGGAGAAACCTTCGAAATAGAAGAGGGGGACAATTTCAAGATGGCTATTCCTGATGATTATGACAGCGGCAAGCTAATTGAGAATATTTTCTTTAATCTGTAAAAATTTGCTCACAATTTTTGACTAGCTCTCATTTCAAATACGTTTTTGGCTCTAAAATATGTCATTAGGCTTGTTAAAGAATTGTTTGATCTAAAAATGACGTTTGCTTTGTTAAAAATATGGCAATGCTACAACACAATAAATTTTTGCAACAATTTTGTGTGTTTTTGTCTTGTAGAAATGGAATATTGTTTGCTCTAGAATTCTTTGGGAGATTATTTTACCTGACAAGTCCATTAATGTAGTCTTTTCCTGTAGCTTAACTTTGCAGCTCAAAGTCTTAAAAAACCTTACTATTGAGTTTGACGCGAAAATAGAATGTCGTCCAAGCCCATTTTACTAATCATACAACTCATTTAGGAGCTTTTTAACATTGGCTTTCTCATTTTCAAAATTCGCAAAAATTTTCTATCCCTCAAATGCCAGCAGAAAAAGCAACCCAATACAAGACAACAGCCATACCAAGAAAGCCAAGGACTAAGATGACTAGGGGACTGCAGACAGAGGCTAGAATGAAGGTTGTAGATAACTCTGGTGCTAAAGAGGTCAAAATTATTGGTGTTAAGGGATTTTCCGGTCGTTTGAATATGATTCCATGCGCAGCACCGGGCGACGTAGTTGTTTGCTCAGTAAAGAAGGGCAAGCCTGATCTTAGAAAGAAGGTTGTAAAATGCGTTGTCATCAGACAAAAGAAAATTTATAAACGAAAAGATGGCTGCAACATATGTTTTGAAGACAATGCCTGCTGCTTGATTGATGACAAAGGGGATCTTAAAGGCTCACAGATTTCAGGCCCTGTCCCTCGTGAAGTTGCTGAAATTTGGCCAAAGATTGCTTCTAATGCTTCTTCTATCGACTAAATTAGGATTTAATATTTTTGTGTATTTTTCATTGAGTTATTTTTAATAGCCTTTTTTATTTGCAGACCAAAACAAATTTTATTCAATTTTTGCTTAAATTTAGGCATTTTTAAATGGAAGTATCAGAATTAAGATGATTTTTAATAACTACAAAATTGTTTCATATTCACTGGCTGGTGTTTAAACATGACTTTGACAGATTTTGGATCTTGGGCTGGCGAATACCCAAAAAACTTTTCTACAGACAGATAACGGAACTGTGGAATGCGTTTCTAAGCTCTTTTTTCCCCAGACCAACTTTCCCAGGCTCTTCTGCAAGATTGTTCTGCTGCAATTTGAAGAATATTAAGCTCTGTGTCAGGTTTACAATTGTTTTGGGCAAAAACTTTAAAAAATTGTTCTCGAGACGAATAACCTGAAGATTGCTCAACTTCCCAAAATCATCCGGTAATGACACAAGCCTGTTACTAGAGAGCCTTAGCATCTTTAAATTGCTCAGGTTGGATATTTCATCTGGCAAAAACGTAAGTTTATTTTTACAGGCAGTTAATATTTCCAGGGCCAATAAATTGCCTATTTCGTTTGGAAAGTATTTTAAGCTGTTAAACTGAAGTTGAAGTTCTTTCAAGTTTTTCAGTTTCCCAATAGCTTTGGGCAGTGCTTTCAGTTGATTCTTGTTCAGAATCAGCCTTTCCAGATTTTCCATGCCGCCTATTTCTTCCGGCAATTTTTTTAAATAGTTTGAATCGAGATAAAGCGTTGTCAATTGTTTTAGATTTCCTATTTCAGGTGCTACAGATTCCAAAAAATTTTTGTTTAGCCACAGTGTATCTAAATGGGCCAGTTCTGTTAAGGAAACAGGAAAATTTTTAAATCTATTTCTGTCAAGAGATAGTTCTTTCAGTGCTTTCATTTGCCACATTTCATCTGGCAATGACTCTAAATGGTTTCGTGAAAGATGCAGCACATTCAAATTTTCCAGCTTTGTTATCCCTGCAGGCAATGATCTTAATTGATTTTCCTGCACATACAATTCTCTCAAACTCACCAAGTTGCCTATGTTATCCGGAAGGTAAGTCAGTTTATTTGTGTAAAGAGTCAGCACTTCTAGACTCCTCAGATTACCTATCTCACCTGGTATTGCTATCAATAGGTTGTTGTCAAGATATAAAACTTTGAGGTTTTCCAAACTTCCTATTTCACCTGGCAAAATTCTTAGGAGATTTCCCCTGAGATTCAAATTTACCAAGTTTTTACAATCTTGAATATCAGCATTGAGCGACGTGATTATTCGATTGCTTAAGTTCAAACTTGTTGCCTCTTTGTCGTTTTTAAATGTGTGCTGATAGCACCATATGCCAATTAGAACTGTAAAGCCTATGATATTAAAATTTTTGTTCATTTGGTAGTGGCTAATTTTTGTAAATTTATAGGATAAATTATATTGTACATTTATAATCAAATACTAAAACTTGATGCAATCATTTGTTCTCAAAAATCTATTTTCACGGCATTTTACATATTTAATGCTTAGCTTTTGATTACAAAATGTTACATCTCAGGCATTTCATCTTATTGAGAGATGACTTTTTGTCTTAAAATTGAATAAAAATAATATTAGCAAAAAAAATAATATTAGCAAAAAAATAATATTGGTCAAAATTAGTTTTTGTTTTTACAGAAAAAACATAGTAGCATCTAGCTGTCCAACCTTATTGCTCAACAATTTATGTTACACGTTTTGAGAAAATTTTAAAAGTTTTTATTCAAATGCTAGGCAGACAGAACTAAATTTTTGTAATTAATAGGATTTTCATCTTCATCCTTTGCTCTTTTTTCTTCAACAAGTCTTTTTGTTAAGATAACACGATTTTTAAATATTTTCTCGAGCTCTTTTTGTCCTAGAGAATTTATTCCATCAGATTCTGCGATATTATTATTTCTTAAGTCCAGCAAAATCAGAGATTTCTCCAGTTTTCCTATTGCAAGAGGCAACGAGGTCAATCGATTTCCATTGAGAAGCAGCCTTTCCAACCTTTTGAAGCTTCCAACAATGCCTGGCAAGGTTTTAAAACAATTGGAGTCGAGATCAAGTGCCTTGAGATTTATCAAATTTTCAAATAAGTCTGGCAATGATTTCAAATTGTTCTGGTCAAGATGCAGTACTTCCAAATTAGGCAAATTTCCCAATTCACTTGCCAAGGACTCTAGCCCGTTGCTGCGAAAAGAAAGTATTTGTAGGTTCTTTAACTGTCCTAATGTACTTGGACAGGGCACTATCTTGTTCTCGTCAAGATGAAGTATTCTTAGGCTTTCTAGACCTTTTAATTCAGTCGGCAATGATTTCAAGAGATTTCGGTCAAGATACAGAACTTCAAGATTCTTCAATCTTGATATTCCGGCAGGCAATGAAATCAAGCCATTGTCAGTAACACAAAGTTCCCTCAAGTTTTCCAATTCTCCTATTTCACTTGGCAGCGATATCAGCCTATTATTATTAAGATGCAAGATTTCGAGGTTTTTTAATTTGCTAATATTTTCATCGATCGAAGAAATCTTATGGTGGCTTAAAATTACAACTTTCTCATTTCCTGTATAGTCCTTAAATGAATAGTTCCTGGCCTGTGCACCCATCAACAACATTAAGGCCTGAATATTGGCTTTGAGATTTATTTGCATTAAGGATTATATTTGAATCTAAATTTTTTGCCAATTTCCTATCTTTTGTAAAATTTAAAGGTAAATTTTTTTAACATGCAGAAAAATCTCCTTAAAAGCCTTAATCTGTCAAAAGTTTCAACAAATTTATTTTTATAAACTAATCATCCCAGAAAGATTGACAAGTCAAAGTAAACACTAAAATTAAGAAGTTAGAGAAGCATGATGAAAAAGCATGTGTCATTCATTACAGGGCTGCATCCTTGAAATATACTAAATTTTATTATTTTTCCTAATCACTAAAAAATCTAGTTTAAGTTGACTAAATAAGCTATGACCGAACAAATTAAAGTACATGGCTTTGCTAAACCTATCTGAAACTTATACAAATCTTTCATTTTAGAAAATAGTCAAAAAATTCTGATCTAAAATTTTTATCTGAAATACATTTTATCATAAAATTGCCTACGTTTTACTAAAACAGTTTGTCAGCAGCTAGTTTTTTGAGTGCTGACACTTCTTGTTCAAAGCCTTCATATTTGCTAAGCTCTCCGCAGATGCTCATAAGATGGATATAGAAAACGTCTACAGACTGGAAGTCATCTTCAGAGGCTATATGACAAATAACGTTGTTAAAAACTTTGTGGATATCATACTTTACAATTCTTTCAGCACCATACAATACTTCAGGAACCTTGAAATGGGACAGAATTTTGTAATATTTTTCATTGTGCGCCTTATTTTGGCATATTTCTTCAATCAAAATCGATCTTTTATCTTCTCTGATCTCTGCGTTTATTTTCTCTATTTGTCCTTGAATCTCTATCAGACTGTCCATCATTTTAGATGTGCTCATTAGTTCCCTGGCGATTTTAAATGATAAAAATTTTGTCAGATCAATGTTGAATGGGCAGTATTTAAACAACATTGCTACATTTTCAAATCTGTAATCTTCAATTTCCAAACAGACTCTGCTAATTATGGCATCGATCCATCTTAAAGTTGTAGAAATGCACAGCTGGCAGAATTCCGGGTCATGGAATCTTTTAAGTTGAAATTCACACACAAACGTTTCTATTTCATCAAACAAAAAAACGTCTAATTTCTTCATTGCCAACTTTTCTTCCATTTTTCTATCAAATTCTTTAACAAAGACTTGGAAATAGGGAATCTGAAATAAAAAGACTTTTGTCGAGCATTTGAGCTGTTTTTCAAACATTGCAATGTATTTGCCAATGAAATCAAAGGGATCAAAAGAGTGAAGCATGATTTCATGTTGTTCATCAATGGATCGTAGAATTTCCATGGGTAGTTAAATTAATGCTGTATATACACTTTAACTACAAACAATGCAATAGTAGGACAACCCATTTGTCACTGTTTGGAAAAATGACAATATCTAGAAAACATGAGAGATCAATGTTGTAATATAAAAGATTGCCTTCAATCTGGAGCTATTTATAAACAGTAACTCATTTGTAAGTTTAAGGTTATTTATAAAACAATATATACAGTTTTCTCAGATTAAATAGATTCAAGAACATTAAAATTTAGATTTGTCATCATTTGCAAAAAAATTAGTCAGAAATGAATGCTTTTATTACTTCTTTGTGCCTGATTTTGGAGTGTTAGACTTGAACAAAATAATGTCCCCGTCATTCACAACATATTCCTTGCCTTTCTGGAGATATTTTCCGGCAGCCCTCATCTGCGCCTCGGAAGGATTACTTACAAAGTCATTATAGGCCATGATCTCGGCACAAACAAAATATTTTTCAAAGTCAGAGTGGATAGCTGATCCTGCTTTAGGGGCTTTATCACCTTTTGTTATTGTCCAACTTCTGACCTCATCCTTCCCGACAGTGAAAAAGTTTATCAAATTTAGAGAATGATAGGCTTTTTGAACTATCTTATTAACCACGTCTGCAGGCAGTTGAGAATTTATGTCCATGTTTTCTTCAACATAAGTTGCACTGAGCGGTATAACACTGTCTCCAAAGGCTTTTATAACATTTTTAAGGTGCACGTTGGCCTTGCGCTTTTCATAGTGTTCTGCAGAGATATTCGCAAGTATAACAACATTTTTGGTAGTCAGAAGATTCAAAGTGTTGATAAAGGATATCTCTTCCTTGTCATAAGAGTCCTCGTTTATCCATTTGGTCTTGACAATATCACACATCCGCCTCAGAGTGCTGAGCTCCTTTTCCATCTTCTTTGTGACAGTTTTCGATCTCTGCTCCTTCTCAGTTTTTATCAAAATTTTTTCCAAAATTTCCATGTCTTTGATCCTCAGCTCATCTTTGATGGTCTTGATATCTCTCAGAGGATCAATGCTTGTCTCTACATGCACAATTTCAGGATTGTCAAAGCACCGCACCATCAAAAATATCCCATCTACGTTCCTGATATTGTCTAAAAACTGATTGCCTAGTCCCTGGCCTTCAGATGCACCTTTTACCAGGCCTGCAATATCAGTCACATTGAGACAGGCAAGAACTGTCTTCTTTGGCTTATAAACCGATGCTAGAAACTTAACCCTTGGATCATCTATCTTCGTCTGTCCAACAGCCGGATCTATCGTGCAAAATGCAAAGTTTTCGGCTCTCACTGAACTTTGCGTCAGCCGGTTGAAAAATGTAGACTTTCCTACATTCGGAAGGCCTACGATACCCATGCTTAAATTAGACGACCTGTTTGACATCTGAAAAGGATGCTTGCCCTTTGCTTCCGTGTCTTCTGTGGTTGTAGCCATTTGGGCAGCAATTTTTTCAATTTTAATAGGTTAAAAATAAATTGATACCAGAAACGAGAAGTAGAAATACAAAGAATCGTCTAATTTCTCAGTTTAAATAAGTTTATTTTTTATGAAGTAAAATTGGTCCCATGATTCTCAACTCAGAAAAGAAGAAGCTGAGCATTTGGCTGGCGAAGATGCCAAAATATCTGGGCGAGAATATTCTTAAACTATCTAGCGGCTCCAAAGTGGGCTCTCTCATAATAAATCGATCCACAGAGAATGAGGATGCTTCCATTAGCATTACGTTCTCAGATGCACTTAAAAAGAGCAAGATTCCCTCAAAACACGTGGTCGATATCAAAGAGAAAGACAATGGAATGTATTTGGTAAAGCTGGGGAATGAAGAGATGAGTATCGAAGGCTTTGTAAATAAAGAATGCTATATTCGTCCGGTCATTAATTCAGAATATTTGGAATACAAGAGAAATTTAAAAAATACACAGTTGGAAGCTGAAAACCAGGTAAAAGTCATTGATTACTTCTCAGAGGTGAAGAGAAGCTCAAAGTACAGCTCCATAAGAGAGATGGAGATTCTTGCACGAAAGCGTAAGGAAATGCTGCAGAATAAGAAGAGAGAAAGGCTTGCTCGTGAGGATGTTCTTGAGATTGTTTTCAATGCGTTTGAAAAGCATGACCTGTGGACTGTGAGAGACTTGGCCGATTTCAGCGGCCAGCCTTTGGCTTACATTCAAGAAATTATTTCAGAAATCTGTGTTTTGAATAAGAAAGATCATAAAAATTCATACGAGCTTAAACCAGAGTATAAGCAGAAACTCTAAACTGGTGTTTTATTAAATAAATACAATTTTACCATAAAATTTGTTTATTGCCAAACCTTTGTAGAATTAGCTATTTTTATTTTTTTCAACAGCCTGCTTTTATACAGATTCTTCTTTCCTCAAACCATCTCTAAAATGCTGCTGTTAATTCTCGTTTCTGTACCGCAGCTGGTGCAGAGAATGTTTCCAGAAATTACGTCTGTTCCAAACAAGATTTTCTCAACCATCTGGGAATCTGGAGCAGAATTTGATTCAAGCATTTGGCACAACAACTCTTCCTCATCAGCCGAAAAGATGGAAGGCCTGTATGACATAAAAACATCTGCAATACTGCTGATTGCATCTTCAGCTATATTTAGTTCAGAAAGATTAGGGATGTTGGCTGGCATTTCTATTCTTTCTGCCTTCTCAATGGTAATCCGAGGTACTTCTGTAACACCGCATTTTTTGCATTTAAGCAAAGTCGTCAAAAATGGCCGCATTTGGATAGCGCCTAAAATTTTTGCAAATTTATTTCTTATTTAGATATCTTCAGGAAATTAATAAATTTATGTTTAGAACTTGAGTAAGGATAGGCTTTAAGCTTAACATTAGCTGGATTATACTTTTGTGCCTTGGTTTACAAGAGCATACATTGTGTCTTCCAACGATAAAATAAATCAATAATTAGTGCCAGTCTTTCTAATCTCAATCTTGCACAAATATAAATAATTGAGGCAAGGTTCCATGTCTCAAATGGTATTTTACCTTTGTCCAAAGCGGTAATTTATAAACAAACTTTTGATCAGCTTAGCCGAATTTAAGTCAGAAACTAAAAAGCGTCTGTATTGCAACACAAAGAAAGAGATAGAATAAAATTTTATTCCGCAAATTTTGATAATTCAATCTTTGTTTTTTTAGGTGGTTTTTGTATAGAAAACTCACGCATACCTCATACAGAAAAACAGGTTTCATTAAGCACAAACATCTCAAAGCACCCTTAATTTTGTTTTTCTAAAAAATCATTTCTGTGTTTTATGCATAGATTCGGCTTTTTGAACAACTCATTAAACTCATGCATAAAGAAATATAGAAAACAAAAAAATTCATCCCTTAATGAATAATGAAAGCATTTCAGAGCTGATAGAAATGGTATGCTCAACGATTTCAAATGGCACAATGCCGCTTGGCATAACCAAGAATGAGGCTCTGTTTTTAATGGAGCGTTTGGTAAGTTCCAAGGATTTCAGTGAAAAAATAAGAAAAATAAAAAGCAATAGAAAAGAGATAAAGCTTGTCCAGAACTTAACAATCAGAAAATACTTTGAAACACTGGGCCACAGTGGTGTTATCGAAAGAATGTGTTTCGACAATAGCTCCAAATTTGCATTCAGTGGCGGAGCTGATGGGATCATAAAATGCTGGAATATTGAAGATGGAATGCTAATAAGATCTCTGTATGGGCATTCAAACGTAATTAGCGATCTCTGCATAAGCAAAGATGGGGAAGTTATGGTTTCAGTCGATTACCAAGGAAAGCTCAACATTTGGGATCTGAACGAATTTAGGATTCTGCATTCTGTGGTGCTGAGCAACGAAGCAATCTTTTGCGAGTTCATCTATTCATCCTTTGTAAATGAAAAAGACATGGAAGGATTCAAAGAAGAAATAGGTAATGAAAAGAAACAGGCGATTGAAGCATACAATATATTTATAATATTAGCAGATGGGATAGTAAAGACTATTGAATTTAGTAAAGAGAGCATATTACAGGAGAAGGAGAATAGCTTTATGTTCGGGGAGAGCATAAAAGCAATATGCATCACAGATGGAGGGAGATTTGTTATTTGTGGCGGTTGGTGGCCCTTCTTTCTTATTTACGACACACAAGATCTCGGCTCAATCATTGTTGTAGAAAATTTCAGAATACAGACGCTCTGTGCAGCAAAAAACTCGCTGAAATTTGCGGCCTCCACTGAAAATCAAATATACTCCTATACTTTCTACTGTGAAGGAACACACAACCAGGGAAATTTTAACAAGAGAAAGTCCAGTGCTGGATACTGGAAGAAGAATGTCAACAAAATTAGCGATGAGTATTATATTGAGTGGTTATGCTATCTTCCGTCATTTCTATTGGTAGCTTCGTGTACAGACAACATAATAAGAGTTTATGAGGATGACAATATGATCTTGTCCTTCAGTTCGGAAGTAGGCAGCATATACTCGCATCCGTTTGAAAATATTTTTGCAGTTGTTGGCTCAAGGCTACAGATTTACCAGATATTGGGAAAACATGATTGGTGTGGCAAAAATGCTGACTTCCAGCACACATATGCATCTTCTACAGAGCGAATTTCGTTTGACAGACAAGAACAGAAAGAATTAGGAAGCAGACTGATATTTTCAGAGAATATCTATGTCAATTTAAATGATTGCCAATTTAGTGAGGATGGAAAGTATTTCATAACATGTGATGATCAAGGATACATAAAAGCATACTCTGTCAACTCCTCAATCAAAGTTCCAGAGGAGCAGTTTTTTTTGTCTGATATTGTGCGAGCACAGTCAGATGCTGATGCTCAGAATGATGCTTTGACTATAACTAATGACAGTTTTTCTCAAACCTGCACTCTGAACCAGCAGAACAATCCAGGATGGAGAAAGACACAATATTTGATTACGGCAGTAGATATTCCTCAGAGCCTTGCTATTGAGAACCTGGCAGCTCTATCTTTGAACAAGGATAAAATGAATGAAGAAAAATTCAAAAGTCTGTATTTATCTGCCGAAAGCCTAGAAGGAAGTGTTTTGTATCCTACAGAAAATGACATCACCGAGGAAAGCGGGAGTGACGATGAGACCCTTGGTATTTCTAACATATCTGACACAGTTAGTTCAAATGAGGATTCTGAGACTTGTGAATCATTTGAGGAGGAAGACTCATCTCCAGTGAGGATTTTAAGACGAGCGTCTGTTGATAGAAAGATTGAGTTGCCAGTTAGGACAGAAAGGATTCTGAGAAGAAGACATATAGAATCATTATCGGGTAGCGACCTAATCTCGAATAAAATAGAAATCAGCACCTCGGACAGTTCTCCAAGCTCTAATAAATCAAAGTCTTCAAAAAATAAAAGGCTGCAAAAATTAAGGAAATTTAAAAATAGATCGTACGAATCGCCCAGAAAGCTCATGATATCTTCTGACTCTAGTATTCTTAGCCGTGAGATTGGAGAAATAAATGAGCGAATTTTGGTCTCTGATGAGGACGGATCGCTGATAAACAGTCGAAAAAGAGGTTTTAGAAATAATTTAGCTTCTCAAAATGCGCCTAAGCTTCCACTTCTAAGAAGAAATATCGCCTCTAACATCTTTGATCGAAACAATAGTTTTGAAGGCGCATCTGGCGTGACACAAGAAAACAGCCTTTCAAATAATTTTCAAGCAGAAAAATCTCATACGAGATCAGCCAGAAGAGAACAGCAGAATAATCGGAAATTGGAGATCAGCTCTACAGACTCGAAGAATCACATATCAGCCAACTCAAGCATTTCATATGCCAGGGTAGGATCTTCTCCAAAAAGTGGGTATGAAGCAGATAATTACAATCTAGATCGCTCCAAAAGAACGTTAAGATCTTCTCTGAGTGTTAGAAATAAAGCACAGGATGACTTTTCGTCAGAGAAGTCAGGTTCTCATAGAATAAGATTAAGATCAAGAAATAGAAGAAGCAAAGACCTAGACATTTCCCAAATCGCCTACTCGAATGATGATCTAGAAAGTAATGGCTACAATGGAATAGATGAAGCGTTTGAAAACACACTTTGCCAATTTTCTGAAAGGTGGATTAAAAATTGCAGCATTTACATAGGAACTGAGGTATACTTTAATACAGAAAACTACAAGATATTCATGTCTTTAGAACAAAGAATTAAATACGACAAAGCAGTTCCAACTGCAGGATTCCATACTGTTAGTGGGATAAATATAAGATTTGTTGGGAGAATTCCTTATTTTGTGATGAAATTAGATGATAGCCTTTATACTGTCAAGTTCTACGAGTATCCAGATAGTAAGGGAATAGTCTGCTCCAAAGACCAGTATATTGTGCGGGATGGTTGGATAGTGAGAGTGTGCGATACCGAGAGTTTTGCAAAGGGGAAAATAGCCTCTTCAGACGATATGAGAATAAAGATTGACAAAACATGGTATTTAAAGTCGGTTATAGCAACAGAATACAAACCACTGGAGTTGGAACCTATAAGATCTGCAAGCAGAACTGCCAAAGCACTTTTTGGAAAAGAGAGAGGTAGTGTATGGGTATTTCCTAAGGATTATTCTGTGGTAAACTTCAAATTGGGATACAACTTGTACAAAAATAAAGATGAGTTTCTCTACGATCTCAAAAGTATCTGTGATTTCAGCAAATCCCTCGGACAGCCTTACAGTTCAGTTGCACGTGAAGTATATGAGAATTACTTGTAGAATTTTGTATTTTGATAGAATAAAGTACTATTTTTATTGATGGTTTTGGGTTTTTGCTTCCTATAAAGTCAGCCATTATCTGATTTTAGTATTTGAAAAGTGAGTTAACAAGCAGTTCTGTACAGTGCAGAATATTTCAATTCTCACTGGATGTTTACTATATTTGAATAGCTTGTCTATCTTTCAAGCATATTTTGGCTATATCTTATTTTGGGCTTAGGTCCTATTTTTAGACTTAGTGTATTGCCTTTCAGACAAAATTAGGAGTGAATAGCAACCCCATGAATTTGTCTCTTGAAATGAGAAACAAAGTTCTTCTGAAGCTCTCATGCCAAGGAAAGACTCCTCTAACACAGGAAATATGCAGAGCTAAGTTGGAATACGCGGCTGGCTTCTTGAATATCATTGCAAAAAACATTACAGAGGATTCAGCTCTGTTTGCATTGTCAATAATCAAATCAATCCAAATCTATCTAGAAAATACGTCTTTTCTTGCTTTAGACAAGTTAATTCTCAAAATATCTAATAAAGTGTTTATTCCTGAGCTCTTTGAAATGGTTAAAGACTGTGAAAACCCAGAAGTTGTAGCTGGAATATGCTTCATTAAGCTAAAGCATCTGTCAGTTGTAGATCAAAGAATTTATAAGGTATATCCACAACTCAATGGAGTCTTAAAGTACAAGATTGAAAAGGCATTTGATTCTCTTTTGCCCAAGATTGCCGCCACTCCAGAGCTAATACAGTTGAAGATTGATTCTAAAGCTGAAGGTGACAGTGTTTTGGCCGAATTTTTGCAAAAAATTGCAACTGTGAACATCTGGAATAATTTTGATGCCTTTTTAATTTTTGATAAGCAATTTAAAAAGTATTTTGGTGGCAAGAACGCAACCAGTGGGTGGAACAGAATCATTTCATGCTTAAAAGAAAATCATTTGAGCAAGGCAAAAACTTTACTTTTGTCTTTGGATGGCAAGGCACCCGAAAAATACATGATTATAGCGTATAGTTTATTGTCATACGTACATTTTATCTCATTAGAGTTTCAGGAATCAATTTTTTACATTGACAAATGCCTCAACTGTGCCGATGCTTTATTAGTCGATTTTCTATTGAGCTGTAAGTTTTTGATCGAAAGAGAAGCGCAAATGCTTGGTCCTTCCTCGAAATTCAAGATTAAATTTGATGAAAATCTCGATTTTAAGAAAAATTTTGAAAACAAAATGCTGGCCAAGCGCTATCTAAACGAGTCTTTTGAGAGAATATGTCTTTTCTCTGATTCGTATTTAGATGCAGAAAATCTGCGGCTATTCTTCAGCAGCATTAGCTCCAAGCTACCAGGATTCTCTATTTTATATGTTTTTGCCCATAATAATTCGTTATTCATTAATGACATGATAAAGCTAAGCTCATATGACGTAAACTGGGGAAAGTATTCATCTGAGTTCCAAAGGATAATGTCGCAGAACACCCAGATTTTACAGATGAATGCTGTTACTGTAGCAGAAAAGAAACATTGGTGGTCTACTCGAATCAGGCTAGACAAAGATCTAGAGCTTTTGTTAAAAGACATGAGATCAAAAATAGAAATTGAAGTAAAAGAAAAGATATTGCTGATAGTCGATGAAGATGTTGCCAATTTTCCGTTTGAATCTGTTTTTGATCGGCCTTCTATCAGGATACTGCCAAGAATCCTCTTCAGAAGCTTTCAGTCCAATAAAATAAAAAGTATATATTATCTTCTAGACCCAGCCAACAACCTTAGCTCTACAAGAAAAATTTTTTCAAAATTTCTGCTACAGAAATCATCAAAGAACATTTTGAACACAATAAAGGGTGTGGAAGGGAGGCCGTTGGACATATCAGAAAGCCAAACACTGTCCAACAATGATCTTTTTATTTATATTGGGCATGGCACCGGAAAGAAGTATTTCAATATTTTTGGGTACGATCCCAGGATATTATTTTTGTTTGGGTGCAGCTCATGCAGGCTGCTGACAGTCAAAAACTTCAAATCTAATGGCTTTTTGCTGAAACACATGAGAAAGAATCGCATAATTATAGGGAATCTGTGGGACGTGACAGACAGAGACTTGGACAAGTTTACATTGGCGTTTCTGGAAGACTTTTTCGACAAATTGCCTATTCTGGAGTCTATTCACAAGAGAAAGAATGTTTGCAAACTGAAATACCTGAATTCAGCAGCTGTAGTTGTTTACGGCGTCTTCGAATCAATAGACTTAGAATAATCCTGTTTTAACGAATAAATGGTTTGAGTTGGGACAATCCGCGAAGTCTTAACAAAGATTATCAATTTGGCTATTTCATAAAAATTTTATTTTCATTATTTTTACAGAATTTTATTTGTCCGCAATGTCTAATTTTCTGCTAGCATGCACAGAAGCATCGCAGAAAATACTGGAGCTTTACAAGCAGGGAAAGAAAATAGAGGTAACAAAAATAATTCGAGGAGTAACATCAAAGTTTAAGCTCAGTACTATGCCGCGTGTTGTTGATGTCATAGCTTGCATTCCTTCAGAGTATTCAGCTCTGGTGTCGCAAATCAGAGTAAAGCCGGTCAGAACCGCCTCAGGCGTGGCTGTTGTTGCTGTGATGTGCATACCACACAGATGCCCACATATTGCCCTTACTGGTAACATTTGTGTGTACTGTCCGGGTGGACCAGACTCCTCGTTTGAGTATTCAACCCAGTCTTACACTGGGTATGAGCCCACTAGCATGAGGGCCATAAGGGCAAGATACGACCCATACGAGCAGGCTCGTGAAAGAATAAAGCAGCTCAAGAACCTCGGGCACAGCACTGACAAGGTAGAGTATATTGTGATGGGCGGAACATTTATGTCGCTTCCGGACAGCTACAAGGACGAGTTTATCATGAAACTGCACGATGCGCTGAGTGGACATGACTCTTCAACAATCGAGGAGGCAATAACGGCTTCAGCTATGGGAAAGCAGAAGTGTGTTGGAATAACTATTGAGACACGCCCGGACTACTGCCTGAGGCCGCATCTCAGCAAAATGCTAGGTTACGGGTGCACGAGAATCGAGATCGGTGTTCAGAGTGTGTACGAAGATGTAGCTAGAGACACGAACAGGGGACACACAGTCCAAAGCGTATGCGACAGCTTCTGCCTAGCCAAGGATTCCGGATATAAAATTGTCGCGCACATGATGCCAAACCTTCCGAATGTAGATAAAAAGCGTGATTTGGCACAGTTTAGGGAGTATTTTGACAATCCAAAGTTTAGGAGCGATGGTCTAAAGATATACCCGACCTTAGTGATTAAGGATACTGGCCTGTATGAGCTATGGAAGAACAACACGTATAGAAGCTACTCTCCTGATGAGCTGATAGACTTTCTTGCGAAGATCCTCGGCTATATTCCGCCCTGGACAAGAGTGTACAGAGTCCAAAGGGATATTCCGATGACTCTGGTAAGCTCAGGCGTGGAGCATGGGAATATCCGAGAGCTTGCGCTGGCGAGGATGAAGGATTACAAAGTTAGATGCAGAGATGTTAGAACCCGGGAGGTTGGGATTAAGAATATACACGAGAGCTTGTCTCCCAGGGAGATAGAGCTTGTTCGCCGCGACTATGCAGCCAGCGAGGGATGGGAGACTTTCCTTAGCTACGAGGACACCAAGCAGGACATTCTTATTGGGCTTCTCCGCCTGCGAAAATGCGGCGGGAACACCTTCAGAAGGGAACTCAAAAATGTGTGTCCCAGGATTGTGCAGAGCGACGGATACGAAGTGCACGAAGCTGTAAACAACGAAAACTGCTCGATTATCCGGGAGCTGCATGTTTACGGGAGTGTTGTTCCGATCGAGCATAAAAATACACAGAGATATCAGCACAAAGGGTTTGGATCAATGCTGATCAAGGAAGCCGAGAGAATAGCTAAGTTAGAGCATGGCTCGTCTAAAATGGCTATAATTTCAGGCGTGGGAACAAGAAACTATTATGCCAAGTTTGGGTATTCCCTTGAGGGGCCTTACATGGTAAAAATGCTATGACCACTTTATCAGTAATTAAATTTTTCATAAAGCTTTTGTACTGCCGTTTTTATGAAGCATTTTGTGTGAAGTAGTTGAAAAGATCAAAATACAAAAATGCGCTAGCCGGGAATCGAACCCGGGCCAACAGCTTGGGGAGCTATGATCATACCATTAGAACACTAACGCGCAAGCCAAAAAAACAGGATATAAGATCTGCTAATTGCGCCTTGCCTTCTTCTTTTGAAGTTGAGGCGACTGCACTAAATAAACTGCTTGACACTAAAAAATACAAAAAACACATGTTAGCACACCAAGAAGCAATCTTTATCTGATTCTCATTATGCCGATCTAAAAACTTTTATCTGATTTGTTTAATAAAATTATCCACGGAAACGGTTGCGATCGTTTCTGTCATTGTAAGATCTATTATCACTCCTAGCACTGTAAGACCTATTGTCTCCATACGACCTCCCATCGTTGAAGGACCTGCCTCTGCCACCTCTCGAGTTGAATCCTGAGCGATTTCCCTGGCTGAAAGATCCACGACTGTTTCGTGATAAAGCCTCTAATTCATGGGGAATAGGCTGGTTTGATTGGGCAAGAATGTCGATAAACTTACGAGCAAGTGGCGAATCCTCATTCGTGAACATGGTGAAGGAATGCCCTTCTGCCACATTGCCTCTGGCCGTTCTTCCAATCCGATGAACATAGTCTTCGACCTGCTTGGGGAAGTCATAGTTAATTACTAGCTTGACATTCTCAACATCCAGTCCTCTTGCAGCAACGTCGGTTGCAATGAGAATGCTTCTTCTTCCTGCCTTAAAATTAGAAATTACAGTGTCTCTCGCAGCCTGTGTCTTATCTCCGTGAATAGCTGCTGCTGGAAACCCTTTTCCCAGTAAAAAGTCCTCAATTACATCGCAAGTCCTCTTCATGTTGCAGAATATGATTATTCTATCCGACTTCCTGTCTTGCAAATAAAACAGCAGTTTATTCTTCTTGTCGTACTGTTCGACAACTTCAACCTTCTGGACAATTTTAGCATTAGCCTTCAAATTGTCATCACCAATAGTGACTTGAATAAAGTCGGACATGTAGCTCATTGCCAGATTGCGCACTTCTCTTGGCCAGGTTGCACTCCACATGAGGCTTTGCCTGTCTTTGTTGGTCAGAGGAATGATCTGGTTGAGCTGTGGCTCAAATCCCATGTCAAGCATACGATCTGCCTCGTCCAAGACCAAGAAGCTGACTCTGTTCAAGGGACAGAACCCCTGATTATGCAGGTCAATCAGTCTTCCTGGAGTAGCAACAAGAATCTCAACGCCTCTTTTCAACGTCTTTTTCTGAGGAACAACTGAAACACCGCCATACACCGATGTACATCTGAGATCAAAGAATGGGCAATACTCTCTGACAACTTCCTCAATCTGAGTTACCAATTCCCTGGTCGGTGCGAGTATCAATGCTATGGGACCGTCATCTGGCCTTAGAGGCTCCTGGTCCTTCGCATGCATCAATGCAGGCAACACAAATGAAATGGTCTTTCCAGAGCCAGTATCGGCTATTCCTACAACATCCTGTCCCTGCAAAGCCATCGGCCAGCCCTGTGCTTGAATCGGGGTTGGCTTGGAATAGCCTTTAGACTCAAAATATCTCAGCACTTCGCTGGGAAAATTAATGGATGAAAAGTCCTTTATGGGAAGAGGTATGTTTTTTCCAATAAGCTTCATCTCGTTGTTTTCACGAAACTCCCTGGCTTCACTCTCGGTGAGAGTTACCGTTGGATTATAGAAATTCTTCTTGAAGGCAACAGCATCAACGCTGGGCTTCATCTCCTCAATAGCATTTTGCCCAAAGCCTCTTCTGCTGTTTGAATATCCTTTGCTCCTTCCACCGCCATAACCGCTGTTATAGCTGTTGTAATTGGAAGAACTATCTCTGAACATGGGCTAATATTTTTTAAGTTTTAAATTAAAAATTTTACGTCTAAAAGAATTCTTTTTTAGAAAAGTAATTGAGATAGTTAAAACAAACGTAAAAGTTTAATCATTTTCCAGAGACTGTTTATCAAATAAATAAGTTGTCTTTTGAGTCAATACATTAAAATAGTGATTAAGTACATTAAAATAGTAATATAATACATTAAAATAAAGATCACAACAATAAGGATTAAAACAATAAGATTACAAAAATAAGGATTGAAATTATGATTTGTGAAATTCTCGTCACAATCTAAAATCAAATGATGGTCCCTCGCAATGGTTTTCTTCTAGTTCGCCAATTTCAAATTCAAACTCTGGGCTTTGGTTCAAATATATTTTACAAGAGCCATCATTTTCACCATCATTCAGCTTGGCTCTCTTATTGTCTGCTTTTGGCACTTTCTGATTGTCATTTACATGCGTACTTCCCTCTTCCTCTGCATGTTCTGTCTTCTTAAAACTCTTTCTTTTAATCTTTCTGCTTCTTAGTGGAACTTCTCCGTTGCTTGCATCGTTAAAAATATCATTCTCACTGCTGCTGGACACGTGGAGTATGTTTTCGAGTGCATTCGATATAAATTCATTTTCTTCTGCCTTTATGCCACTGCATGAGTCTATCATGTTCTGTACTTCACTCTGTTTATTGAGAATCTCAAACTCCTCTGCAACATTAAAGGCATCTGCCAGGTATCTCAAAAACTCGGAGACATCGTCATTTGTCATTTGGTCCTTCTTGTTCATTAAAAAAGAAATCATCTTTTCATACATTTCGAGGGCTGAGGAATTGTTAGATTATCTCTCTCGAATAAACAAACCTTTTAAAAATGTAACTTCATCAATCGCTTCAAACATATGCTACTGGAAGCATAGCTTGCCGGCCTGCCTTAAAATTGTTTTAGCTACCAAATAATGTCTTAAAGTCTTCATTTGGCTTTGCTTCTAAAATTTTGTTTTCTGAAAATTTTTGTAGGCCCCTCAAATGGCAAGAATGCATTCTTCTGGAAAAGGACAGTCAATCTCAATGAAGCCTCTTTCAACTACAGTCCCTACATACTTGGCCAAGCCTATTGCGGAAATAAAGAAAGACATAATCCACCTGGCAAATAAGGGCATGGTCCCGTCTGCCATAGGAAATATGCTTAGGGATAATTACGGTGTCGGAAATGCTCGGGACATTTTTGGAATGACCATACTTGAGTTTTGCAAGCAGAATAATTGTGCGCCAATCATCCCAGAAGATCTGGCTGCTCTCATTGAGAAATCCAATATCATCAGAGCGCATTTAATAGCCCACAGGAAAGACAACGATGCTAAATACAGGCTGAATCTTGTTAACTCAAAACTCCACAGGCTTGTTAGATATTATAAGACCAAGAATGTGTTGCCTGGTAACTACAAGCCAGTTTTTAGTACTAAGTAAACCTTTTTAATCTCCTTTTGTTCTGTATTGTCATTTTTAAAATACTTTTTTGCTAATCATTCTTTTTTAATATCTCAAAATTATGTTTAGGATTTGAAAGTCTAAAAAACAGCAAAGCATAACGAAGAATGTTATTTTTGGAATTTTTGCAGTCTAAAAGTTTGCTTTAAATAAGTTTCTTACTTCAGAAAACTGTGATTTGTAAAACTGATTTTTTATTTAAAAAATACCACAAAAATACTTGCAAAGGCTTCTTTTTGGCTTCGCTTTGGACGATTTTGCAAGAGGATTGTTAATTTTGATTTCTTCTGTCAAATCAGCTTCTGAAATCACAAGTGACAAGTCCTCATTCTTTATTGCCTCACTTATGTCCATGCTAGCTAGATCCTTGATTAGTTCAGTTTTTAATGACGGTGAAATGTCCAAGGATATGTTGGAATCTTCCGCCTTGTCTTTCTTCATTTCATTTACTGCATCTTTTGACTTAGCTTGATCAAAATCTACCTTTCCGATATCTTTCGTTTCCAGAATGCTGCTGCAGCAAGATGATTCTGTCTCTTCAAATTCGTCTATGCTTTCTCTTTCAGCTCGCATAACCGACATCTTTGTCAGGGCTGTTTCAGGCTCGGCAATCACCTCCATCTCGTGCAGTACATTGAACAGGTGGATGCAGAAGTCTATGGCCTTCTCACTTACAAAAGGAAGACTCCAATTTATGCCATCCAAGAATCCGTTTATCGTATACGGATGCTGGACAGCGTCAAATTGTTTGATGGACACAATTCCATTGTCATACTCTATGAAAGCACCGACATTATTGTACGCGTCACAGTACTTTGGGGCACTGAATATGGTTACTATGCTTGGTGCGCCATTGTACTCTTTATAAACCCTGTAGCCAGTCTCCTGCACCTCATGCCCCCTGATAATTGTTTTCAGCTTGTTGCTGTCCAGAAACTTGCAGACATTTAGGTAGTTATAAAATACAGAGCATCTTCTTGGCATATTAAAGTCCCAGCCTAACCCTGTTTTTGTGTCATACTCAGGATGAGGATCGCTCCAAAATATGTCGCAGAAAACTCCACTATAGTTTATCTCGCAAAATCTGTTGATCCTGTTGAGATCAGCAATTTTGCGAAGCTCAGGAGAAATTCCCCCGTGGCAACAGAATGCGCTCTTCTGAACAACAGCCGCTATGGGCAAAGTGTTGAAAGAGCTCACAAAGTTGAGATAAGTCTCTAAATTGTACTTATAAATGCATTCTGATCTAAAGGTAAAGTATCTTGTCATCTTCTCACTCTCGTGATTGCCCCTTAATAGAAAGACATTGTTGGGATAGTGGCACTTCAGCAGCAGCAAGTAGAGATAAGTCTCCACACCGAATGCACCACGATCTACATAGTCGCCCAGAAATAGTACGTGCTCGGAAGTTAAATCTATAAGATCAAGAAGGGCTATCAGATCATAAAACTGCCCATGGATGTCGCCTATAATGTAGCACTTCTTGTCAATCTCCAGCAGATTTTTTTCCTTTTTTAAGATCTTTCCCACATCCTTCAATATTTTCTGCATTTGGGCATTACTCAGCCTTCCCTCATTGAAAAAGTGTCTTTTTACAACATTTAGATCCAAGAGATTGTGCTTCTGATCCAATATTGCTATTTCGGGTATTCTGTGGCAGGATACTGCCTGCACTGATGGGTTAGATCTGTCATAAACAGGCTCTAGTGCCTTTTCGTTGATATACAGCTTGTCTAGCAGATTTACTTTGGATACTTCAACCATTTATAGAGGTTGATATTTTATTTTTTTTATCTTTGCCCCTTTTTGATAAAAAAGGACTGAAAGAACCTGTAAAAATGCTTTATTTAACACACTGTCATTTAGTCATCATACAAAGTCAAATGTCTGCATTTCACAGTATTAATTTTATATAAAATAAAATATCTTTCAATAAGTATCCTTTGATCTTGATTTTGTTTCACTTTTTATAAATGTTGGATCATCACATTCTCGATCAGCAATAGTCTTCTATGAAATTTCATTTGCTTCAGTCTTAGACGATGCAGACTTGTAAATTATGCAGTCTTGTAAATTATTCAGACTTGTAGTTGAAGCATTATAATAAAAACACAGGCGTCATTCCTCATCTGAACACAAAAGACATCAATAACTCATAACTGCATAGCATCTCATTTGTAAATTATTTTCTTATTCATGAATACTTTACACTAGCAGATCAGCAAAAACAACCATTGTTTGATCAGCTGATTAAGCTCACAAAAATCACTGCTTTGTTACTACTCTCTAAAAATATTGGGGCATAAAACCTAACTATGTTTGTAATATGCAGAAAAAGACATTTGAAAGCCAGATCCTATAATTTTTTAATTTAAAAATATAGGACTATAAACATCCCATGAATACAGAGATAGACAATTTCAAAGAGGCATTGGAGTCCAACAACTCTTTGCTAGTCTTTTCTTATTTTGCTTCCATTGTCAGCCATATTGTAGAATATGCAGAAAACAAGCTATTAGTGGACGATGCACAAGACAAAGCAGATTTTGATTTGAGGTCAATCTCAGAAATTCAAAAGAGACTAAGAGCTATTTGCCGGGAAACATATAAACATATAGAAAGTGGGAACATGGATGAAATCAAGAAGAATTTTGAGATTATAGGACAAAATGCTGATAAAATTGGGCAGCTTTTTAGCAAACTTGAAATAGAGCTGGACAGTAAAAAAAAGCATAATTCTTAGATTCTGAATATTCATTAAAAAAAGATTTAGCTTTCATAGAGATTTTAAGTTTTATAATTAGACAGGATTGAATAGTCAAATACATTTATGCACTTAATTTGTATTATGCATGTGATTTATGTTGTTTTCACAACAAATTACATTAAGTACAACTTTTTAAGTTAAAAATTTATAATATTGGATATATTTTACTCATTGTAAAAGCATAAATTTATCTTCTGGCAAGTTATAAAACAAAGCACATTATTTCAGGCACTGTAGTTGATTTTTATTGACTAAGCGAGCCTTCAAATTTATGCATATCAAACAAAAAATTTGTTTATATTTTAGAGCCAATTCCAGGGCATGGAAATTCTGACAAAGCCACTGCTGAAAGTACGGACACCCCGCGTCAAAGCCATTGTGACCCATAAAAGCTATCCTTATGCCATCGTGTGCATGTTTACGGGAGAAGTAAGCTTATACGATGTAAAAACGCTGCAATTCAAAAAAACACTGCAAATATGCACAGTCCCAATCAGAACCGGAGCAATAGTGCCATCCAAGGATTGGATTCTGCTCGGAACAGACGATGGAAACATCTTGGTGCTTGATATAGGCAACCTGTCGATAATCGATACAGTTAAAGCACACGATGACTTTATCAGGAAGATTGCAGTAGACGAAGCCAATTTTAGGTTTGTAACTGTGTCAGACGACAACAGAACCAAACTCTGGGGGTTTAAGGATGAGATTGTGCTGATAAACAAATACAAAGACTCCAAGCATTTTGTGATGGATGTGTGCTTTTACCCTGCCGATCGCACTCAATTTTTGACAGTGTCGCTTGACGGAAAGATTCGTCTCTATTCAGTTTCACATGTAAAATACATTAAGGCATTCAAGGGACACGAAAGAGGAATCAACACCATTGATTTTATCAGTCCAACCATTTTCATCACTGGTGCAGACGACTATTCTGTGATGGTGTGGGATATTAAGAGAGCCTTGCCTATAGCTGTCCTGAAAGGCCACACAAAGAATGTAACAAGGGTAATAGCCATGAAAAATGGGTTTATTTCCTGCTCTGAGGATTCTACCGTCAGATTTTGGAATAACGACTATAAGACATTTGAGGTAATAAGCCTGCAAGGTCGAATATGGGAGCTGTGCTACAAGGATAACAAGGTTTTTGTAGGGTCTGACGAGGAATTGGCTGTCTACCAGGAGTCCAAGCCCAATAACTTTGCAGTTCTTTGCGATAACAGAATATTCTACAACCAAAAAGACACGTTCTTCAGCACGAAAACAGATGAGCTCGGAGCTGTCAAAGAATTGGGATCCTTTGAGGCAGATTTTAACAGCTTCAGCATTAACAGCACTGGAAAATATGTTGGTGTCACGTATGATGGTGAGTTTATCATATACTCGATTCTCGGAATGAGAAAAAAATTTGCAGATGCTGGAAAAGATCTGCATTTTTTTGACCAAGATGGGATGGTATTTCTCAAGAACGGAAACATTGTAGTTGGAAGAAAAAACGAGATTAGCGATGAGAAAGCAATAGAAAATGCTACTAAAATACTGTTTTGTGATGGAAATAGTATTTTAATAAACACATCGAAAACTTGTCTTTATTCGTTAGATTTCAAACTAATCCACGAATTTAACATCTGTGCTAAATATGGTGCCTTGATTGGGAAGAATACAGTTTTGATGACGGACAACAAGATACATTTTTTCGATGATAACTTCAACACTATCGATATTCTTGACTTTGAGGTTGATCAGTACAAAATATGTGACGATATAATGTATTTCAGCAGCAATAACAAGTCTTTCTACGTTATTGTGGCCAATAATAAAATAAGCATCAACAACATGAAGCACCACAGCTGTATGATAGGAGTGAGAAATGGTCTGTTATACTACTCTTCTAACGGGATCAAGACAGAAAAAATCGATTATCAGATGATTGAGTTCCAAAGGGAGTTTATGCTGGACTTAGATCCAGTGCCTGATGAGTCGATCAGAGACAAGGCGATAGCATTTGTCGAAGGTCTTGGCTTCTATGACAAAGCTCTTTCTTTGTGCAGGGAAGACAACCAAAAGTTTGAGATTTTAATAAAGTTGGGCAATCTGCAGGAGGCACTGAGGAGCGCCAATTCTCCAATAAAATTTGAAAAACTGGGCAAAAAGTTCTTCAATCAGGGAGACATGGCAAACGCAGCAGAATGTTTCTACAAAGCCAACAACATCAACAGTCTGTTTTTATCTGACCTGTTTGGGAACAAAAAGCACTTCAACCATGTTGCAAATGCCGCCAAAAAGAGTGGCCAGCTCAATCTGGCCTTTCTTGCTTTTTACAAGAGCAAAGATTTCAAAAACTGCCGAGATTTGTTGAAAGACACACCTTTTCAGAGTGCTTTCAACAAGTTTTATTGTCAATCTAATTAAAAATTGATATTTTCAGTGCTTCACTTTTAACTTGGATTTTCTTTAACTTTGTCCTGTTTTAGCAACATTCTCACCCGAGATCCTCAGAAAGCTAATGCAATCAGTTAATGTCAAGGCAAAATTCAAAAATAAAATCATCCGCTTGTCTTTTGCGAGTTAATACAAAGTTTGACACCATTAAAAACCATTCGTTAAGCTTAGAATTGAATAAAAAATTTTGATTAACAAGACCTAAAATTTTATTTAAAATTCCTGCCCAACTTGATTCTAAGCTTAGAAATTGTACCGTAGACGTCAAAAACATCTGTCCTAGGTATTCTAATAGAAAGAGCCCTCTTGTCGTAGGACAGTCGCTTTCTTTTAGACGTTGACACAGGCTTAGACTGCTGGGCGAGAGTGTTTAGATACCGCTGCTCATGGTAGAGCAAGAGCTGAGGTGTGAATCCGTCATTATCAAAGCAATGCTCTTCTATCATACTCTTAATTTTTATTTTCATTGCTTCAAGCTCCTTTTTCATGTCTATTTCTACATCAGATCCTCTATACTTTATGTCGTCTGCAGTTAGATGAAAAATATGATACGGAATAAGGCATTCAATGGCATGGTTTTTGTTTTTGAAGGGTGTAGTTTCATAGTTATTTAGGACGAACAAATCTTTTTCTATGAAGGCCATTATTTTATCCTTTCTAATTTGGGAACTTGAAGGGGTATTTGGATTTGGGAATCCCATTAAGTGGGCTAAATAAAAGCAAATTTTAAATAAAATTCACGAAAGGTTTATTTGTGCCGTTGAGAAACAGAAACGGGCAAATCCAACCTGATTTTGCAAAAATAACGATTTTTATTTTTTTTTAATTTTAGATCCAAACAAAAAAATTTTCGAATAAAAAGAAAGAAAAATCTTGTAAATGAGCCCTAAGCAGGATTCACAATCAGTGGGAACAAGGGATTGTTGAATAAATTATTTGAACAGTCTGTGTGTGCTACTTTGTTCTGCAAAGCCTACTTTCCCCTACTTAATATTAATTAGGTCATATGGTAAACAATGGCAAATAAATAATTATAATTTATTTTATATTTTCACAGCCTAAATTCATAATAATGAATTTGCTCATACAACATCAATAATAAAGATATTAAATAAACCATTGCTATCATTTGAAATGAATTATTGCTATTGTCTTTATTTAAGTCTTTTGTGCTGGTAATCTAAAGACAGATTGCAGACTATAGCTTGTGCCCTGCAATATCGTAGAGTTTCTTTTCAAAGCAACAATCTGTGATTTGCTTGCAAGTTCACTTGTGAATTTGTTCTCTGCACCAGGCAGTTCCTTTTATTTCAAAAATTTTAGAACCATAAAGCGATGGAATACAAAAGAAAAATCATACAACTATTTAAGCAGCAAGTCGACCAAGAGCTGGAAAATTATAGCAGAGAATACCAAAAGATTCTCAGAGACACCACAGTTATTCTATCTGATTCGTCCTGCACAAAAGAGAATGCGGACAACAAGCTTGAAGAGAATCCTGCAAAGTCAAGCTCAAAGACGAATAGAAATGTCGAAATATCAGATGACAATCTTCTTCTAACACCCACAAAGGACAACATTCCTCTATCTGAGCACGACAGTTGCATACACGACTCTGAGCCAAGAATCGAGTATCAGGTTGTGGATACAAGCATATTTGATCCTGTCCCTGAATCAAGGGCAGCAGTAAAAAGCACGAGACCTGACAGAAAACAGCTAAACAGTAACGAAGATATAGAGTTAGAGGGAAATATGAAAGACATTGTGTATTCAAATGCTGAAATGATTGATATATTCAACCAGCCTAGAGATAATGCAAGTGAAGCTAAATCAGATGCAAAAAATGAGAATGCATTGAGATCAGAACACATTAGCAAGTTTGTGTATGAGAGTGATATCTGCAACGATACTCGAACGAAGACTCTTCCGAAGATCAAAAGTTGTACAATTGATCAGACGTTTTTGGAAGGGGAATCAAGGCTATTCGACAACACTCTGAACATCTGCTCCACCAATCAAACATTCTGCAATAGTGAGTTTAGAAGGAAGGCAAGAAGACGCATGGGAAAATCTATTCCAAAAAGACCATGCCATATGATGGATGAGTATCAGGATGATGTGAAAAGAACAAGATTTGACCAGCTGCCCAGCTTCTTCGATGCTTATCAGAGCATGCTTAAGGAGAAGCAGCAAGCTAAGGTTGATCTTGAAAAGTATGAAGAATTAAAGGCAAAATTTAGAAAATATGAGGAGGCCATAGCAAATATCAATGCTCAGGAGAAAGAGAGAATAGACAAAATTAACGAAGAGACAACCAAGGCACTAAACAAGATACATGATGAAATGAGCAAGCTCAACCAGGTGAAAAGTGAGATAAGTAATGATATAAAGAGTATACAGCTTGAGAGACAAAATATTAAAGTGGAACGGAATAAAATAAAAGCACACAGTGACAGAATTAAAGAGGAAAAGCGGAAGCTGGAGGAAGAAAGAAAAAATGCAGCCATGAAGCTTGAGATGGAAGCAAAAAGGCTAGAGGACGAGCGAAGGCGGGAGGAAGTCCGGCTGAGAGAGACTATCAGGATTGAAGAAGAAAGGCGCATCTGCGCTGAGGAAAAATTGAAGATCGAGCGTGAAGAGATGGAGAAAATTAAGCAAGGCAAACTTGAGGCACAAAGCATAGAACTAACGAAAATCGAGCAAACTAAGAAGCAGTTGGAGGAAGAGTGGAAGCGAATAAAAGAGGAGAAAGACAAAATCAATCAGACATTCTTGGAAGCGTCTTTTAGAGAACCTCAAAGGCCAAAAGATTGCAAAATTCAGATTCCGCCTCTGGCCAATGCATCATTTTTGGTCAAAAAGAGCACAATAAAAGTTCATGAAAAGCCCAATGTGGACTTAAACCTGAGATTCCAGCTGGCAAAACGCGAGCATGCTGGCCTTTCTAGCAAAAATGTGGAAAATCCCAAAATCACTCACAATAAGATCCAGCAGAATCCCATTAATGTTAAAAGAATGAATCCTCATAGCCTGTACAAAAGCAGCATTGATGCACAGAGCAATTCTATAGATCCAAAAAAGTATGTTCCTCAAACGGTTATTCCCTTCTATCAGAACGAAGATGAATTTGAATCTGACTCAAAGAAATTTGCACCTGCTACGTTTACAAAAGATCCTAAATTAAACTATATTGTTAAAAATCAGAACCACAGCGAAATACGAGAGTTCTTTGGAAACAGGAGGGAAATTGATGTTGAGCTAATCTTCAGTGGAATTGAAAATGTTTCCAACTCCAGTCCAAACAAGCTAAAACGAAGCAATTGAATTGTGTGTCACCTCAAATATTGTCTTTAAGAGCAAGCTTGTAATTGATGTAATACTTTAATAAAAATACGGGCACGATAGATATTTTGGATAGATTATTTTTCTAGAAATGCGGCAGTGAAATGCTGTAGTAAAACTTTTATTTAAAATCTTCAGACACTGTTCTCTTTTAAACAGGCTTTGTCGGCATTCTCCATAAAATCCTTAAAATTTTTATTTTTTTGCAGCAAATCTTCAAACTTTCCGCAATCTTCTAGCTGGCCTTTATTTAAAAACATGATTCTGTCGAAACTGCTCAGATAGGCCTTTTCGTGTATTATCATCACAACTGTCTTATCTTTTAGTTTGTTTAAGATTACATCAAGAACCATTGCCTCGTAGCCCTTATCGATTGCCGATGTTGCTTCATCTAATATAAAAATGGGAGCATCCTTCACAGCTGCTCGCACCATCGACAGTTTTTGTCTTTGTCCTCCGCTGAGCCGAGATCCCTTGATTCCAGCCTGTGTCTCATATCCATTATCAAGGCTCATTATCATGTCGTGGCAGCCCAAGAACTTTGCCTTTTCCCTTATAGTCTCGTCAGAGACGGACTTATTTCCTAGTTTAATGTTGTTCATGACAGTATCATCGGAGGTATAATCATCTTGGGAAATATAAGAGATGAGCGAAAAAACAGATTTGCTGGACAGGTTTTTTATGTCAATTCCATCTATGAAGATTTCACCCGTGAAGTAGGTAAACCCCAGGATAGATTTGATAAAGGTGCTTTTTCCACACCCGTTGGTGCCTACTACAGCTATTTTCTCGCCTTTGAAAATTTTGCAGTTTATTCCCTTCAAAATTAATTTTTCCTCGTGAAAAAGATCAACATTCGCAAATTCAATCTTGTCCTGGAAGTGTTCCAATTTTAATTGGGACTCTCTCATCATTTCCTTGTCTATTGTGTCATAGCCTATCTGATTTAAGAATGACGACAGCTTCACGAGCTGGACACCCAGCTTTTTTATCTGAATCGACAAAGACGAGTAGAGAAGTGTGGCCTGGAAAAAAAGAGATCCAGTCATAGCCCCAGGACTTATAAGAAAAATCACAGCAAGAAGTATGTAAGGAGAAATAATCAGAAATCTACCGACGTATTTCCCTTTGGCCGTGAATATGTCAGTGGCCATTTGAGTGTCTACCTGGCCCTTTATACTATTTCTGAGTGAGTCTATTTCTGAGTTTTCTAGGTTGTAGGCTTTAATTACATCATAATTAGACAACTTGTCGTAGATTTTTGAAGATGTCTTCTCCTGCTCAACAAGATTTAAGGTTCTGTAGATGATCCTGTATTTCAGGAATATTACCATGTACCAGATGTATATGATTGGAAAGCAAGAGAAAATAAACGCAGCATACATGTTGATGTCATTATAGGTCTTGATAAAGGTGAAGATGGTCGTGCCTAAAAGGGTGGTGAAGTCAAACACTACAATCTGGACACAAATAGGATAGGCGAGAGCCTTGAGAAACACGGTGAATCTTATTTCTCCTGGTGTTTTTTTGTGAAATTTATAGAATGATAGCGACATGTAGGACCTTAGGACTTCGACAAACTTGTCTCTAGAAATGTACTGTATGAGATAGGTGAAATATGCGAGAGGAATATGGCGAAGAGCCAGCGATATAGCGGAGATTTTTCCAAAATTGTATATTCTGGTGCTGAATTTGATAGGATTATTTCTCTCAAGAAGAACTGCAGATGCCTCGGCGAGCTCTGTCACGTAGTACGTGGACACAAAGACGGATATTGCGCTGACTATTGCTGCAATCTTGATGTGCCTGTGTTTTAGAATGATATCGCTGAAGATGCCAGCCAGAAGGCCGTAATATTCTTTGAATGTGGGCTTGTACATGTGGCCTGTTTGTGCAAAATATTTTTTTATTTTTTTTAATGAAACATTATTACAAAACAATCTAATCAAAACAGTTATACGGCTATAATCCTGAATTCAAAGGTTCTTTGAAAAATAGTCATATTTACACGGCTAAAATTGAATAAAATATAGGTTGTGGAATTTTTATCAGAAAACAGCACTGGAATGGCTGCTCATCTTGTTTGGAAAAGCATCATCATTGACAATATCAGGACTTAATCAATTTGAAAGGCATTTAATATTTGCAATTGGGAATTTTTTCATTGGAAAATAGTGTTAAAATTTTTAATTAATAGGAGAAGCAAAGGTAAATTTTTTTAATGAATTAGAAAATGAAATAAGATTGTAAACTTATGGCTGGTATCACATCAAAACAAATGCATCGTAATTTACAGCTTGAGAACTGTCTAGTTGTTCAAGAGAAAGATTCTTCCAATTGCGGAATCTTTTTGCCGAAGTTCTGGAGATTTGTTTATGTGTAACCTCATTTCAAATAAATAAGATTTCCCTTCTCTTTTTATTTTGTTTTTATTCACTTCTTTTAGAAATGCCATGAATAATGCGGAAAACATTGGGAAGCTGATTCCAATTCTAGACAACGAAATAGAAGAACAAACAGAAGATGACATCAAAAACCTGTCAATAAACAAGATAGACACATCTTTCATCCTTGACTCGCCGGTGAAACCCCAATTTGGCGATTTGAGCCAGAATTCGTTTGTTGTAATTGACTCCATGTGCCAGGAGGAATCTGATAATGGCAGTACAGAAGAGAGCAACAGCAAAATCAGAAATACAGATGTTTCTAACGTTTACATGAAGTCTATCCTGGACTTGTTTAGATCTCTGAACTTCAAAATGGATAGCATGTCGTACCAGAGGAGCTGTGAAAAAGTGATTCTGGAAGAAGTACAAAGCCATCTGTGCCTGAAGAACTATCATAAAGCTATAGAGGCTATAAACAAGTATTCAGGACAAAAGCCACCAGACCAGACAGAATTGTATAAGAACTTTATAGAAGTCAGATTGAGAGAAGACATCTTGGAAATCAGAAGCCAAATGGTAGTGTTGGACGAGGTTGCATTCAAAATGAAAAATGCCTATTCTGGAATAGAAACAAAACTTGTGAAAAAGATGGAAGAGAATGAAAGGTTAAGGAAGATGATCAACCAGCAGAGCATTGATCATAAGGCACAGATTGATGGCCTTGTATCTGAAAATAATTTGATGCTGGATGGGATTGTAGAAACAATAAAGGGCTTAAACTGCGAGGATGTGCCTGATTCACAGCTGCAGGTAGATATTTTGCAAGAATTAAGGCATATTGGCAAGAAGACGAAGGAAGAAATTGCGGTTCTCAGGGAGCAGAATGCAAAGAAAGACGAAGTGATTGCAGAATTTCGGAAAAAAGCCAAGAGCTTCGAGATAACTCATTTGAATTCACAGATTGACGAGCTGAAGAGCACACAAAAGAAGCTTCAAGACGAGAATATAAATTTAAGCCAGATTCTGAGCAAGATGTCAGAGAAAAATACAAAACTAAAACAGGAGCTTCTCCTGTTTAACACTGAGTATAAGAAGTCAATAGATGCTATTAATAAGAAGAATGAGACTATTAGCAGGCAGAAAATGCTTATTGAAATGTTTCAGGAGAAACTTTCTGGAACAGAAAGCCTTCCAATTGAGGAGTTAAAGCGGAAAAGAAGCGATATTGAAGCTAGGCTTGAGCGAGAAACAGATTATTTTACAAAGCAGGCGTTGAGACGAGAAAAGTTGGACTGTGAAAAAAGATTGTCAGATTTCCTAAATGTTGTCAATAAGCCTAGTCCAAGAAATAATTAGAATTTAAATTTAGTTTTCAAGCTAATTTTAGCTCAGTAGCCAATAAAAATATTTATAAATATTTTAAAGTAAAAACTTTTAAATTCTACGATCGGCAAGACTCGTGTTGTCACTAGAGTTGTATAGCTAAGCTTTACTCTGTAAAAGCAGCAATCGTATTTTTCAGGATTTGATGTCTAATCAAAAATAAAGAATCTTACATTATCATTTTCTATATAACGTTGTGGACTTGTCAATTATATTGATTTAGTATCTAGAATGGCCTTTCATATTCAATAATTCTAAAGATACGCACAAGATTTTGTTGTTTACATAAAAAATAATTAAAATACACCAAGAAAATTGTAATGCAAGACTTTTGTATAAAATATGTTGCTAGGTTTATGTTTAGTAATGAAAGCAAACTTATTGCAAGATTATATAATATTCTAAAATTTTTTGAAAAGTTTATTTATCCGAAATAGCAATTACTGAGGCAAATAAATAACTTCAAATTCCTTGTCTTGAGACATTCTTCCTAAATCCTTGGCATATAAAGTGTAAATCTTGTCAGATTTAGAAATAATCAGTCTTTTTAGAAAACGACTCTTCTGAATAGCATCGAGTAAAATTTTCGCACCTTCTGCATCATACCAAATCTTGGCGATATTCAATTCAGTCAAAGTATCATTAGTTTCAAGAAAATCAGCTAAAATTTTGATTTCTCTATTTTCTAAGCGCCAACAAGATAACTCTAAAGCTTTTAAGGTCTTCATGTTCCCAAATTTTTCAAAAATTTTTTCTTTTGAGTTTAGCCTGGCGAGATCAATTGATAGATTAGTCAATACAGTGTTGCCTTCCAAGAACGTTTCTATTATCTCCAATAATTGGTGCGAACTTATGTTTTGGAAATTTGGTAATTTAACTTCGGTTACAAAATCTTTTATCGCTTGCAAAATAAATGCAACATGGCTAAGTGAACTGTTACTTTAAAAAAGATCAAATTTCTTGGTGTTCTCGGAAATAAATTTCGCCCAGGCTGTTTTTACTGATTTTGGCATACTTTCAGAAAATGAAAGCCAAATGTTCAGCTTTTGCTGATCATCTAGACTGTTAAATAACTCTTCAGAATACATATAAAAAGGTCTAAATTCGGTTTCTTCAAAACCTTCTGATCTAAGTATATTTCCAATAACCTGTTTGATGAAATTTGGGTGGTCGATATTGCTTTTCTCAACGTATTCGCACAAGAATACTAGATGGTCTAACTTTTCTTTCATTGACCATAATGGTCCCTGGTTAAATGCAATGTCCAAAGCAAGGCCAGAAGCATCTGTTTTGTCATTTTCTAATCTCAGCAATTTAACATGCCGCTTTAAAATTGACTGTAAAAGCATTTTACCATCCAGATTATCAAAAGATGCTAGCAGATCATTCTTTTGCTCATACGGCTTAGCAGAAATAAAACTAAGTGATGGCATTTTACGTGAATAATCAGTGTTACTTTTGACAATGCCAAGCTTCATTTTCACAAGTTTTTTAGACATTCTCAGTCTAGAAGATATTGTTAACTCACCTGTAAAATCCTTCATCCTAAAGTCTTCAATTTTCTGCAAATTGTCTATTTCAATGTTTTCAATAGCAATTTTATCGTTAAAAAGCACTGTTTTGAAGAACTCAATAATTTTACCTGGCATAGAATCTGTTGTTGTTCTTCCACCAGACTCCATAATGACTCTAAATTTCTTCTCAACACCAAAAATTTCAGATAATACTCTCATAATATTAATAATTCCCAGTTTAACACCATACCTATAATCTTGATTAATATAGTGAACTTTATGAGGTTTGTATTTTCCCTGATTTTTGAATGGTTGATAATCTTCGATGTTTTCTAATACTTCAATCCATGCGGTGGGTACTGTTTTAGAGTCTCTACCTAACAAATCCAAAAGCCCTGTTTTGAGATTTTTTGAAAAATTTTATAACCTTAGAAAAAAGGAGCTCTTTAGTTTTAGAAGAATGAGGATTTCTTTTTTTTTTAAAGCACAAAAGATTTGACAAAGACTTCTTCTTTGTTATAGTTTGTGGCTTCAAAATATCGGGTATGCATTCTCCACGATATTCATCATAGAGCAAACAGCTGCACAAATGTAGCAAAATTATATCTGCAGATGTATAACAAAGACATGCACTTGAGACGTTACGCAATTCATTAATTGAATCAACTGTCTGATCACATAATAATGGCTGTTTTGTTTTTGAATATGGAAAGTTGTAAGGAAGTGCATAAAGACTGCTAAATGCTGCCCTTTGCTCATCAGACAATGTCAAACACTGAATTTTGTTATTGTCAACTCCAGCCAAGCCATCGAATATTGTTTGCAAGTATAACTTTAGCTCAT